>Ga0164243_10000087_pt1 | contig 237956 bp, 216 predicted proteins | sample OricompcompostOP_FD_108781 | JGI IMG/M metagenome (GOLD analysis project Ga0164243, IMG submission 108781) | Organic Plus compost microbial communities from Emeryville, California, USA - Original compost - Organic plus compost (OP) | ecosystem: Engineered > Solid waste > Mixed feedstock >... | reverse complement strand
CCGGAAGTTAAGCCTCTCAGCGCCGATGGTACTGCACACGGGAGTGTGTGGGAGACTAGGACGTCGCCGGACATATACATTCAAGGGCGGAACTCTTTCGGGTTCCGCCCTTGAATGCGTTCAAGACGTTTTTGTCGGTTCCGGTAGGGGCTGGCATCAGCCGGTGCAGGTGTCTGCGGTGGCTGGGCAGGTGTCACTGAGTTCTCCAAGGCTGGCCCGAGTGCGGGGCATCGGGACGAACCGTGGTGGGCCCGGGAGGTTTGATTGTGTCGCCGACACGATCTGGGAAAGGATGTTGTCGTGGTTGCAGAATCTGAGTCGGGCCGTGGGAGCCACGGAGGGGCAGGACGGGGATCGTCCGGCCGTTCTGGAGGTCCGTCCGGCCGCGGCGGATCCGGCCGCCCCGGGCAGTCGGGTGGACGGAAGCCGTACGGACGCAGTGACGGCCGTGGCGACCAGGGCAACCGGGGTTCGGCCCACCGATCGAGTGGCAACCGGCCGAGCAGTGGCGGAGGCTGGCGAGACAACGACCGTCGCGACAGTCGTGGGCGCGACGGAGACCGTGGCCGTGACGACCGCCAGGGAGCTGAGCGGCGTGGTGACGACCGACGTAGCGATGGACGCCGAGATGACAGCCGCGGGCGTGATGACCGTCGTTCGAATGATCGCCGCGGATCGAGCGATCGACGGGACGCACCGCAACGCGGCGGTGACCGTCGCGAGTTCGGCGGTCGCCGGGACAACCGGGATGACCGGTCGGGAGACTCTGAGCGCCGACGCGGTGGTTGGAACGACGGCCGTCGTGACCGGGACAATCGGTCCGACGGCGGGCGTTCCGGTGACGGCCGGCGTGGATTCGGTGGTCAACGGAACGGTACGGCTCCGGCCGACCGACCGATGCGGGGCCGCAGCTTCGGCCGCGGGGGTTCGGGTGACCGTGACGAACGGGGTACCGGTGGTCGTGGTCGCTGGGAGTCCCGTGTCGACAGGAACGACAATGACCGGCGCAGTGATGACCGGCGCAGCGACTGGCGGCGTGGTGATGACCAGCGTCGTGACAATGGCGGCAGCGACAACCGCAGTCATGGCACCGACCGTCGCGATGGCGGGCAGCGCGGCGGTGATCGCCGTTGGAACGACGACCGGCGACGTGACGAGCGTGGCGGAGAGCGCCGTGACCAGCGCGGGAACGATCGGCCCCGCCAGTTCGGGCGTGACGAGCGAGGGCGTGACGATCGTGGGCGTGACGACGACGGTCGACGCTCGTACCAGGAGGGGCGCGGAGCCCGGTCACAGTCCCAGGGTGGCGGGCGGCGCTACGACCAGGCCGAGCAGCGTTCGACATCCGGTCGACCGCGAAGGGACGACTCCTTCGGTCGGCCTCGGAGGGATGAGCAGCACGCGGAACGCGAGGTGCGGCACATTCCGCCGGGACTGGCTCGCCGCGACGACGAGCCGGACGTGCCGTTCCAGTACGAGGTCCACGACCTGCCGGCCTCGGTTCGCGCTGAACTTCGCGGCATTCCCACCGACCTGGCCAAGATCGTTGGCGCACACCTGGCGGCGGTCGGGGAGTACCTGGTCGACGATCCGCAACTGGCACTTCGGCACGCCCACGCAGCCCGGCGGCGGGCCGCGCGCCTGACGGTAACCCGCGAGGCCCTCGGCGAGGCCGCCTATGCGGCGGGCGAGTGGACCATGGCGCTGCAGGAGTTCCGGGCACTGCGGCGGATGACAGGCAACCAGGAGTGGCTGCCGGTGATGGCTGACTGCGAACGCGCACTCGGCCGTCCCGAGGCAGCACTGCGACTGGCCCGCGAATCGCAGGATCTCTCCCTGACCGCGAAGGACCGGGCCGAGATGCGGATCGTCGAGGCCGGTGCTCGTGCCGATCTCGGCCAGCATGCCGAGGCGTTGCGGCTGTTGCGCTCCACCTTGGCAATGACCCCGGACCGGGCTGTCGGCTCCAAGGTCCGGGTCGGGTACGCGCTGGCGGACCTGCTGTTGGACCAGGGCCACCAGGACGAGGCCATGGCGCTGTTCGCGAAGGTCGCAGCCTGGGACACCGACGGCGAGACCGACGCGGCAGAACGGGTCGACGCGTTTGACGGGATGGTCCTCGAGGTCGGGGACTGGGACGACGAGGACGAGCAGCAGGACGACGAGCCCGATCCGGCACCTGCGACCGACCAGGAGCCGGCGGATGGGCACGGAACGGACGAAAAGGCGTGACTGTGCACGATGCCACTCCGGCCGAGCCGTTGGTCAGCGCCTACGACACGGTGCTCTTCGACCTGGACGGCGTGGTCTACCTCGGGCCGGAGCCGGTCCCGAATGCCTCCGAGACCTGTGCTGCCCTGGCTGGCCGGGGTACCCGGGTCGGATTCGTGACGAACAACGCGGCCCGGACTCCGTCGGCTGTCGCCGAGCATCTCAACCAACTCGGCATTGCTGCCGGGAGCGAGAACGTGATCACCAGTGCCCAGGCGGTCGCCCGGATGGTGGCGGCCGAGGTGGGGCCCAGCTCGCCCGTCCTGGTCCTGGGAGCTCCCGCACTGGTGGACGAACTCGTTGCGGTCGCCGGGGTGCGACCCGTGCGCAGCGCCGACGACGGTCCGGTGGCAGTGGTCCAGGGACTCGCTCCGAACATGACGTGGAGTGACCTGTGCGAGGCAGCGACCGCCATCCACCGTGGTGCTCGATGGTTCGTGACCAACACCGACACCACCCGGCCCACCGATCGAGGACTGCTTCCCGGCTGCGGTGCGGCCGTCCAGGCCCTCGGCCTCGCCGTCGAGGCCGAGCCGGCGGTCGCGGGAAAGCCGTACCCCCCGCTGATGCGGGACGCGATCGAGCGACTCAACAGCACGAGCCCGATCTTCGTCGGCGACCGGATCGACACCGACATCGCCGGCGCGGCGGCGGTCGGCATCGAGTCGATGTTGGTGCTGAGCGGTGCCCACGGTCTGCCCGAGCTCATCGCCGCACGCCGGGGCGAACGTCCGTCCCACCTCGGCGCTGATGTGTCGGACCTGCTGCGGCCGGCGCGACGGCCCCGGACCGAACCCGGACCGGACGGGCGCGGATCGGTCCGATGCGGTGCGGCGACGGTCCGCGAGGACGGAGGACGAGCGGTCCTGGAAGGTCCCCACCGGACGGTGGACGCCTGGCTGGATGCCGCCTGGGCCCTCGTGATCGCTGCGTGGCGCGCAGCCGACGAAGGCCGTTCCCTCGACACCTCGAGCGTGCTCGCCGAACTGGGATCAGTGCCGTCCGAGGAGCGGTCGCGTACGGTCGTGGCCACACCCGTCCCGTGAGGCCCGAAGCTGGCAGGAGGCTGCGTTGAGCAACAATCCCGTACCCCGTCCACCTCTGCCGCGCCCGCCAGGAGCCCCCGCTCCGGCAGGCCCTCCGGCGGCGTCAGCCGTGCCGGGTGCGCCGCAACAGCCCGCGTCCCAACCGTCGCCCCAGCCCACCCTTGAGTCCGCGGGTACCGGTCCGACCGGGCATCCCGGGGTCGACGCCGCCCTCACCCTGCTCGACGACCTGGACGAGCTCGGCGTCGAGGATCACGCAGAACGCCTGACCGCCGTGCACGAACAGCTGCACGCTGCCCTGGACGAGCACCGGACCGCCCAGGACTGAGCATGCCGAGCCAGCGCCTCGACCAAGCCTTGGTCGAACGCGAACTTGCGCCGTCACGAACCCGGGCGGCCGCGCTGATCGCCGCCGGAGTGGTGACGGTCGACGGCGAGGTGGCCACCAAGGCTGCCGCCAAGGTGCCGCCCGGTGCCGCCGTGGTGGTGACCGCACCCGACCCGTACGTGTCGCGTGCCGCCCACAAGCTGATCGGGGCCCTCGACGCCTTTGACGCCACACCGTCGGGTCGTGCCCTCGACGCCGGAGCCTCGACCGGCGGCTTCACCCAGGTCCTGCTGGAGCGCGGGGCCGACCTCGTGTATGCGATCGACGTCGGACACGGCCAACTCCATCCGCTGGTGCGGGATGACGCGCGGGTCGTCGTCCGCGAAGGACTCAACCTGCGCGACCTCACCGTGGCTGATGTGGGTGGCCAGCCGGTCGACTGGCTGGTCGCCGACGTGTCCTTCATCAGCCTCACCCTGTTGCTCGCCCCACTGCTGGCCGTCCTCGCTCCGGACGGGACGGCGGTGATCATGGTGAAACCACAGTTCGAGGTCGGCCGCGGAGGCCTGGACAGCCGTGGCGTCGTCCGGGAACCCGCGCTGCGCACTGCCGCGATCGAGCGGGTGCTGGCTGTCGCCGGCGACCTCGGCTGGGACTGCGTACGTCGAGCAGCCAGCACCCTGCCGGGGGAGTACGGCAACACCGAGGAGTTCGTCCAGCTCGGACGTCGCAGCGACCCCCTATCCTGATCACCGTGAGCGCCCCCTCCGGTACCGACCTGACCACCACGGCGCCGTCCTCCGACCGGCGGCGCCGCGTCGCCGTGTTCACCCACACCCGCCGGGCCGAGGCCATCGACGCCGCGCGCCGGCTGATCGGCGATCTCGCCGCGGCCGGCATCGTCGCGGTGGTTCCCGATGACGAGCTAGAGGCGCTGCGCAACGGTTTCGCCGAGACCGCCATCGAGAGCCTGCCGGAGGCCAGTTCGCCCGGCCACTGCGAACTGGTCGTGGTGCTCGGCGGCGACGGCACCATCCTGCGGGGCGCGGAATGGGCCCTGGCCTCCGACATCCCGTTGCTGGGCGTCAACCTGGGCCACGTCGGATTCCTGGCCGAGGCGGAGTCCTCGCAGGTCGACGAGATCGCCAGCCATGTCGTGGCCGGCGACTACCGGGTGGAGGAGCGGCTGACCGTCGAGGTTGCGGTGACGGTGGCGGGCGAGCGGGTCTGGGAGTCCTTCGCGATCAATGAGGTCTCCATCGAGAAGGCGGCCCGGGAACGCATGATCGACGTCATGGTCGGTGTCGACGCCGAGCCGCTGTCACGGTGGGGCTGCGACGGGGTCCTGGTCTCCACGCCCACCGGATCGACCGCCTATGCCTTCTCCGCCGGGGGACCGGTCATCTCGCCCACCATTGATGCCCTGCTGCTGTTGCCGCTGAGTGCGCACGCGTTGTTCGCGCGGCCGATGGTGCTCGCTCCACAGCAACAGGTCGACATCGAGCTCGTCGACTCCGAGATCAACCACGGCGTCGTCTGGTGCGACGGCCGTCGGTCCCTCACCCTGGCCCCGGGGTCGGTGGTCACGGTGACACGTGGCGCCCACCGACTCCGGCTGGCCCGCCTCTCGACGCACAGCTTCACCGAACGACTGGTCCGCAAGTTCGGGCTGCGGGTCGAGGGCTGGCGCAACCCTGCGACCCCGAGGACCGATTCGGCATGATCAGCGAACTCCGCATCAGCGGTCTGGGCGTCATCGCCGACGCCACCCTCGACCTGCATCGAGGACTGACCGCTGTCACCGGCGAGACCGGGGCCGGCAAGACCATGGTCGTCACCGGTCTCGGGCTGTTGCTCGGCCAACGTGCCGACCCGGGAGCCGTCCGCACCGGTCTCGACCGGGCCCGTGTGGAGGGCCGCGTCGACCTGCCCACCCGGCTGGTGCCGATCGTCGAGGACGCCGGCGGCAGCACCGAGGACGGGGAACTGCTGGTGGCCCGCCAGATCACCGCCACCGCGGGGGGACGGTCCCGGTGCTGGGTCGGGGGTGCCCAGGTGCCGCTGGCGACCTGCGGAGACCTGCTCGGCGAACTCGTCACCATCCACGGCCAGTCCGAACAGCTCAAGCTCGCCTCACCCGAGCATCAGCGCGCCATGGTCGACCGCGCGGCGGGCGAAGCCGTCGCCGTACCGCTGACGGCCTACCAAAAGGCGTGGCAGCAACGCCGTACGGTCGTGGCCGAACTCACCGACCTGACCGAGGCGGCTCGCGAGCGTGCCCGCGAGGCCGACATGCTGCAGCACGCCCTGGAGGAGATTTCCGCGGTCAACCCGCAACCGGGCGAGGACACCGAATTGGCGGCCGAATCGACCCGGCTGCAGGACGCTGACGACCTTCGTGCCGCCGCACAGACCGCCGTCCAGGCGCTCGCCGGGGACGAGGACGACCCCAGCAGCGGCGCTCTGGCCGCGGTCGCTGTCGCCGAACGGTCGATCGTGGACCTCGCGAGTCGCGACACGCTCGCCACCGAGATGGTCGAGGAGGTGCGGCAGGTCCGGATCCTGCTCGACGACCTGACCGGAGGGGTTGTCCGTTACCTCGACCAGCTCGAGGCGGACCCGGCCCGGCTGGAGACCGTCATCGCTCGTCGCGCCGCGCTCGCCGGCCTCACCCGCAAGTACGGGGCCACCGTGGACGAGGTGCTGGACTGGGGTGCGCGCGGGGCGCTGCGCCTCGAGGAGCTGGCTGGCAGCGATGACCGCATCACCGAACTCGCCGTCGAACGCGATCGTCTCGACGCCGAGCTGGACCGCCTGGCCGGTGCCATCACCACCGCCCGTACGGAGGCCGCCGCTCGTCTCGTGGGTGCCATTGGCGTCGAACTGGCCGCCCTGGCGATGCCACGGGCCAGGCTCGACGTGGTGATCGAACCGCTGGCCGAGCGCGGTCCGTACGGTGCCGACCGGGTCGAACTGCGTTTCAGTGCCAACCCGGGGAGCGAACCACGACCGATCGGCAAGGTCGCCTCCGGTGGCGAGCTGTCGCGGGTCAGGCTCGCCCTTGAGGTCGTCCTGGCCGACCAGGCGCAGCAGGCCAGTGGCGGCTCGAGCGACCAGACCTATGTCTTTGACGAGGTGGACTCGGGCGTCGGTGGTGCCGTGGCGGTCGAGATCGGCCGGCGGCTCGCTGCCCTGGCCCGGCACAGCCAGGTCATTGTGGTGACCCATCTCGCGCAGGTGGCGGCGTTCGCCGATCGCCACCTGGTGGTGGCCAAGGCCGACGACGGTCAGATCACCACCAGCGGCGTGCGTGCGGTCGACGATGAGGATCGTGCGGCCGAACTGGCCCGGATGATGGCCGGTCTGGAGACCACGGCTGCCTCTCGGGCCCACGCCGAGGAGTTGTTGGCCGAAGCCGGGCGTTCCCGGGCCGATGTCACCACAGACGCAGTTCCTGGGCGCGGCGGGCGGTCGGGGTCTGGCGGGAGTTCGCGGGGGAGCGGAAGTCGGGCATCGCGATCGCGCGTCCGTCGTTCATGATCGACAGTTCCGACAACAGCCCGACCGCGGTCCATTCACAGGCGTCGTGGACGTCGATGCCGGGGCGTTGACCGGTCCGGATCGCACGGACGAAGTCCTGGGCGATGAGGGTGTCGCTGCCCCAGTGTCCGCCGGCGTCGTCACCGGAGCCGCCGGTGGTTCGGCGGAGGATGGCCTGGAGTTCGGGTGAGGCCTGGTCGGTGTAGTCGCTCAGCGGCTGCCATGCTGCTTTCTCGACGTCGTCGCCGGGGGAGTGGAAGTAGATCTTGTGGTCATCGCCGAGGCCGCGGGGCGCCTCGAACGCGCCACCGGTGCCTTGGAGGGCGTAGTAGACGGTGTGGGGCCGGTGGGACAGGCAGTCGGTCCGGAGCCGGATCATGGCGCCGCTGGCGAGTTTCACGATCGTTTCGGAGGAGTCCTCCTGTCGCATGTCGGGGGCGGTGTGCCATCCGGTTCCGAACGAGGAGACCGACACGATCGGGTCGTCGGGGGCGTCGGGGCCGTGCTGGGCGTGGCGGCCGGCGCGGAGCCATTGCATGATCGGGCCGAGGCTGTGGGTGGGGTAGAAGTTGCCGCGTTTGCCGAGTTGCCAGTAGGCCCGCCAGCTCGTGGTGGCGGTGGCGTGGTCGTCGGTGGCCGACTCATCGGTGGCGCGGCGGTTGTAGCCGTGGGCGAGGTGGCGGATGGAGTGGAGGTATTCGCCCTCGCCGAGGTAGAGCTCGCCGAAGCGGCCCTGGGCGGCGAGTTGGGTGACGAGTTGGATCTGGGGGATGTAGCAGTAGTTCTCGGCCATCATGTAGGTCCGGTCCGATTTCGTGACGGCTTCGGTGAGCCACCACAGTTCGTCCAGGGTGACTCCGGCGGTGACCTCGCAGAGGACGTGTTTGCCGGCTTCGAGGGCCTGGATGGTTTGTTGGACGTGGAACTGCATCGGGGTGGCGATCACGACGGCGTCGATGTCGGTGGCGAGCAGGTCGTCGTAGACGCGGTAGGTGTGTTCGATGCCCAGGGTGGCGGCTTGCTGCGCCAGGACTCCGGGGTGCAGGTCGCACAGGGCGGTGACCTCGACACCGGGGACCGAGCGGAGTCCGTTGATCACACTGGCCCCTCGAGCACCGGCAATCCCGACACGCAACGGCTGGACAGACATCTCACGGGCTCCTCTGGTTGGTGGTCCGCGCCCATCTTGCCGGGGTCGGCGACTGGCCGGAGCGCGGTCCGCGACAGAAGACGGTCCGAGAGGATAAGCTGGAGACCCGTGGGAGTCGCGCACCAGTCCAAGCACCTGTTCGTCACTGGGGGCGTCGCCTCCTCTCTCGGCAAGGGCCTTTCGGCATCGAGCCTCGGCAGCCTGTTGGTGGCCCGAGGTCTGCGGGTCACCATGCAGAAGCTGGATCCGTACCTGAACGTCGATCCGGGCACCATGAACCCGTTCCAGCACGGCGAGGTCTTCGTCACCGAGGACGGTGCCGAGACCGATCTGGACATCGGCCACTACGAGCGTTTCCTCGACGTGAACCTGTCCGCGGTGGCGAACGTGACCACCGGCAAGGTGTACTCCTCAGTGATCGCCAAGGAGCGTCGCGGCGACTACCTGGGGGACACGGTCCAGGTGATCCCGCACATCACCAACGAGATCAAGGACTCAATGCTCGCCATGGGCGGCGATGACGTCGACGTGGTGATCCACGAGATCGGCGGCACCGTGGGCGACATCGAGTCACTGCCGTTCCTGGAGGCGGCCCGCCAGGTCCGCCACGACGTCGGCCGGGGCAACTGTTTCTTCCTTCACGTCTCGCTGATCCCCTGGATCGGGCCGAGCCAGGAGCTGAAGACCAAGCCCACCCAACACTCGGTGGCTGCGCTGCGCCAGGTCGGCATCCAACCGGATGCCATCGTGTGCCGGTGCGATCGTGAGATCCCCGAAGCGGTGCGCCGCAAGATCTCATTGATGTGTGACGTCGACACCGACGCCGTGATCGAGAACACCGATGTCGCCAGCATCTACGACCTGCCGAAGATGCTGCACACCCAGGGCCTCGACGCCTATGTGGTGAGCCGGCTCGGGCTGCCGTTCCGTGACGTCAACTGGAGCAAGTGGGACGACCTGCTCGACCGGGTGCACAATCCGGTCGACGAGGTGACCATCGGTCTGGTCGGCAAGTACATCGATCTGCCGGATGCCTATCTGTCCGTCGTCGAAGCCCTGCGTGCCGGCGGGTTCGCCAACCATGCCAAGGTCAACGTGCGCTGGATCGCCTCCGACCTGTGTGAGTCCGACGAGGGTGCGGCCCGTGAGCTGGCGGATCTCGACGGCATCTGCATCCCGGGTGGCTTCGGGATCCGTGGTGTGGAAGGAAAGGTCGGCGCCATCCGTTACGCCCGGGTCAACCAGATCCCGATCCTCGGCCTGTGCCTCGGCCTGCAGAGCATGGTCATCGAGGTGGCTCGGGACCTGGCGGGTCTGGAGGGAGCCGACTCCTCCGAGTTCAACCCCGACGCCGAACACCCTGTGGTGGCCACGATGGCTGAGCAGGTCGAGATCATCTCCGGCGGTGGGGACCTGGGCGGCTCGATGCGACTCGGCTCGTACCCGGCCGAACTGGTGCCCGGTTCGGTCGTCGCCCGCCAGTACGGATCGACCCGCGTCACCGAACGGCACCGTCACCGCTACGAGGTGAACAACGCCTACCGTGACAAGCTCGAAGCGGCCGGTCTGGTGATCAGCGGAACATCGCCGGACTCGACCCTGGTGGAGTTCGTCGAGCTGCCCGTCGAGGTGCATCCCTACTTCGTCGCCACCCAGGCCCATCCGGAACTGAAGTCCCGGCCGACCAATCCACACCCGTTGTTCATCGGTCTGGTCCAGGCCGCGGTCCGTCGCAACCGGGCCACCCGGCTGCCCGTCGACGACGAGGCCTGAGCCATGGGTGGGCTGGACTCGGCGCGAATCCTCACCCCCGATGAGGTCGTCGACGAGGCCACCTCGTGGCAGGTGCTGGAACGCACCACCCGTCACCACGGCTTCGTCTTCGACACCGTGACCGAGCGGGTCGCGACGCCGTCAGGGGAGCAGGTCACCCGCGACTGGATCGCCCACCGGGGCGCGGTCGGCGTGATCGCCCTCGACGACGCCGATCGGGTCGTCCTGGTCCGGCAGTACCGTCATCCGGTCCGGCATCGGCTGTGGGAGCCACCCGCCGGACTGCTCGACGTCCCCGGCGAGCAGGCGGTGACCGCTGCGGCGCGTGAACTCGCCGAGGAGGCACAACTGCAGGCAGCCGAGTGGCACACCCTGGTCGACCTGTTCACCTCGCCCGGGATGTCCTCGGAGTCGATCCGGGTCTTCCTGGCCCGTGGGTTGTCGGCAGCGCCCGTCCCGGATGGTTTCGTCGCCTCCGGGGAGGAGGCCCATCTGGAGCTGGGGGTGCTGCCGCTGGCCGATGTCGTGGCGCGTGTGCTGTCCGGCCGATTGCAGAACCCACTGCTGGTCGCCGGCGCGCTCGCGGCGTGGGCGGCGAACAACTCCGCGGACGGTTGGTCCGGGCTGCGGGCCGCCGATGCGCCATGGCCGGCCCGTGAGCATGCGGAGACTCCAGGCGAATGAGCTGTCCGGTCGGGCCGAACCGGGGCGCCGCATGACCGCGCCGGAGCGGGGCGTCCGGGCGTATCTCGACCACTTGACGGTCGAGCGTGGGATGTCGCCGCACACCGTCGCCGCCTACCGGCGTGACCTGAACCGCTACCTCGACCATCTCCACGACGCCGGGATCACCTCATTGGACGCGGTCTCGCCTGACCACATCTCCAGCTTCTCCGTGGCACTGTCCCGTGGCGCCACCGAAACGAGGGGCCGCCCGGCACGGCCGCCGCTGGCCGCCAGCAGCGTGGCCCGTGCGGTGGTCGCGGTACGGAGCCTGCACCGATTCCTGGCCGCGGAGGGCGACACGAGCACCGATCCGGCCGCCCAGGTGCAGCCGCCGTCCCAGGCCAAGCGGTTGCCGAAGGCCATCACGGTCGAGCAGGTGCAGGCGGTTCTCGACGTACCCGACCGGGACACGGTCATCGGAATGCGGGACGCCTGTCTGTTGGAGCTGCTCTACGGGACCGGGGCTCGGATCAGCGAACTGACGGCACTCGATGTCGATGACGTGTCCGGTCTGCTCGACGACCCCGACCGGACCCGGGGGCTGCGGTTGCTCGGCAAGGGGGACAAGGAACGGATCGTGCCGGTCGGCTCGTACGCCCGGGACGCCATCGGCGCCTGGCTGGTGAGGGGACGCCCAGCGCTGGCCGAACGAGCGAAGCAGCCGACTCCCGCCCTGCTGCTCAACAGCCGTGGTCAGCGACTGTCGCGCCAGAGCGCCTGGAACGTCCTGCAGGCCACGGCCGAACGGGCCGGTCTGGCGGCCGGGATCTCACCGCACACGCTACGGCACTCGTTCGCCACCCACATGCTCGAGGGTGGGGCCGACGTACGAGTGGTGCAGGAGATCCTGGGGCACGCCTCGGTGACGACCACACAGCTCTACACCCTGGTGACAGTCGACCACCTCCGCGAGGCGTACCTGACGGCCCATCCCCGGGCGTACTAGGCTGCGCAGGAAGCACCCACGACGCAGAACTGTGGCGGCCCGCAGCGGACGCCTCACCGCGAGGTGACACGACCGTGCGACACGGTGCGCCCTCCACGGGCGGGCCGGCGCGCAGAAGGAGGCTCCACGACCGTGCCGGAAGACCAGCTGTTCCAGCATGAGGCCGCACCGACCCTGACCACACCGACCGTGGCCACACCGACCGTGGCCACACCGACCGTGGCCACACCGACTGCGGCCACACCATCCATGGACACGTTGCCGTCGGAGGATGCCGGGGACACCGGCGAGCTCGGTCCGACCGGTCGCCCCTTCCCCGACCTGCCCGCCCCCGGCCCACGCACGGTCCACGGTCCGGCCGTCGTCATTGCGATGTGCAACCAGAAGGGCGGCGTCGGCAAGACCACCACGACGATCAACCTGGGGGCCGCCCTGGCCGAGGCCGGCCGTACGGTGCTGCTGGTCGACTTCGACCCGCAGGGGTCGCTCTCGGTCGGACTGGGCGTGAATCCCCACACGATGGAGAAGTCGGTCTACAACCTGCTGCTGAGTCGTGAGTACACCGCTGACGACGTCATCCAGGAGACCGTCATCGATGGCATGGACCTGCTGCCCAGCAACATCGACCTGTCCGCCGCCGAGGTGCAACTCGTCTCCGAGGTGGCACGGGAGCAGACGCTGGCCCGGGTGCTCGCGCCGTTGCGGGAACGCTACGACTACATCCTGATCGACTGCGCGCCGTCCCTGGGCCTGCTGACGATCAACGCGCTGACCGCCTCCGACCAGGTGATCATGCCGTTGGAGTGTGAGTTCTTCGCGCTGCGCGGCATCGCCCTGCTCACCGACACCATCGACAAGGTGCAGGACCGGCTGAATCCTCACCTGGCCGTGCTCGGCATCCTCGGCACCATGTACGACCACCGCACCCTGCACAGCCGCGAGGTGCTGGAGCGGGTGGTGCAGGCGTTCGGAGACGAGGTGTTCCACACCGTGATCCGGCGGACCGTGAAGTTCCCCGAGACCACAGTGGCCGGGGAGCCGATCACCACCTATGCGAGCAGTTCTCCGGGTGCCGATGCCTACCGCAGCCTCGCCCGTGAGGTCCTGGCACGCCTGGAGCCCGCGTGACCGCAGTCGAGGAGACCGGTGTCGCTGGAGAGGAGCGCGCACCCTCCCAGGACTTCCTGATCAGGCTCGACAACTTCGAGGGTCCGTTCGACCTGTTGCTGCAACTGATCTCGAAGCATCGCCTCGACATCACCGAGGTCGCCCTGTCGAAGGTCACCGACGAGTTCATCGCCCACATCAGGGCAGCCGGCGACAGCTGGGACCTGGACCAGACCAGCCATTTCATCCTGGTCGCCGCCACCCTGCTCGACCTGAAGGCCGCGCGGTTGCTGCCCAGCGGAGAGGTCGAGGACGCCGAGGACCTGGCGCTGCTGGAGGCACGGGACCTGTTGTTCGCCAGACTGCTGCAGTACAAGGCGTTCAAGGAGGTCTCGGTCTGGTTGGCCGCCGAACTGCAGGCCCAGGGTCGTCAGTTCCCGCGTCCCGGCGGACTCGAACCGACCTACGCCGAACTGTTGCCCGAGGTGGTCATCCACCTCTCACCGGACCGATTCGCCGAACTGGCAGCCCGTGCCCTGGCACCCAAACAGGGCGACACCGTGTCACTGGCCCACCTGCACACCTCGACGGTGACCGTACGGGAACAGGCGCAGGTGTGCGCCAGCCGGCTGCGGGAGTCGGGAGTGCTCACCTTCCGTGGCCTGGTCGGGGACTCGCCGGACAAGGTGACGACTGTGTGTCGCTTCCTCGCCCTGCTGGAATTGTTCCGCGAGAAGGTGATCACCTTCGAACAGCCCACGCCGCTGGGCGAACTGACCATCCGATGGACCGGCGAGGACGACACCGAGATCGACATCTCCGACGAGTTCGACGTGTCCGACGACGGCACGGCACGCGAAGCCGATGATGAGGGAGAACAATGAGTGGCGACGAGCGCGGGCTCGATGACGACGACCGCGGGTCGAGCAGCGAGCGTGTCGAGACCGGTGCAGGTCTCGACACTCCTCGACCGGGCGCCGACCTGCTCGACCAGCCAGAGCCGAAGTCTCCGGAGGAGATCACCGGTGCTCTGGAGGCGCTCCTGCTGATGGCGGAGGAGCCCGTCCCGGCCGCCACCTTCGCGGCCGCACTCCAGGTCCCGGTCGACACCGTGTCGGCCGCTCTGCAGTTGTTGCGTGACTTCTACGACGACACCGAGCGCGGGTTCGAACTGCGTCACCTCGGTGGCGGTTGGCGTTACTACACCCGAGCCGAGCACGCCGAGGTCATCGGCGGCTATGTCCTGGCCGGGCAACAGTCGAAGCTTTCCCAGGCAGCGTTGGAAACCTTGGCCGTGATCGCCTACCGCCAACCGATCTCACGGGCCCGGGTGTCCGCGGTCCGAGGGGTCAACGTGGACGGCGTGGTGCGCACCCTGTTGGCCCGCAATCTGATTGCCGAATCAGGGCACGACACCGACAGCAACGCGGTGCTGTTCGTGACGACCGACCACTTCCTGGAGCGGATGGGGCTGGACAGTCTCGACGAGCTTCCCCCGCTGGCGCCGCACCTTCCCGAGGTGTCGGAGTTGGAGGCCGAACTCGCCGAGCTGGCGACCACACCGACCGGGACCCCGGACTCGCCCGAGTCGCCCGAACCGACAGACCCGACCGAACCGACCGACTCGGTCGACACTCCGCCCACTGACCCTGACGACAACCCTGGAGAGCGACATGACTGAGGACGAAGGCGTACGGCTGCAGAAGGTGCTCGCCGCCGCAGGCGTCGGGTCCCGTCGCACCTGTGAGGACCTGATCCACGAGGGTCGGGTGGAGGTGAACGGCGAGCTGGTGATGACCCAGGGGATGCGGGTCAATCCCGACACCGATGTGATCCGGGTCGACGGCTCGCGCATTCCGCCGCCACGGCACCACGCCTACCTGGTGCTCAACAAGCCGCGCGGCATCGTTTCCACCATGGAGGACCCGGAAGGCAGGCCCTGCCTGGCCGATCTGTTGGTGGGCCGCAAGGAACGACTGTTCCACGTCGGCCGTCTCGACACCGACACCGAAGGTCTGCTGATGCTGACCAACGACGGCGATTTCGCCCACAAGTTGGCCCACCCGTCGTACGAGGTCCCCAAGACCTACCTGGCCCAGGTGGTCGGCATCGTCGACAAGAAGACGGTCACCCGTCTCGAGCGCGGGGTGACCCTGGAGGACGGGCCGGTCAAGCCCGACAAGGTCCGGGTCATCAGCCGCGCCGCCGATCGCAGCATGGTCGAGATCGTGTTGCACGAGGGGCGCAACCACATCGTGCGACGGACCTTCGATGCCGTCGGGCATCCGGTTCGCAGGCTGGCCCGGACGGCCATCGGTCCGGTCCGGCTGGGCAAGTTGCCGGTCGGGGAACTGCGGGACCTCACCACGGCCGAGCTCGGCCAGCTGCTCGACGTGATCGGCCGCTGAGATGACCGAGACCCCGCAGGCACGAACCCGACGCATCTACGGCATCGAGACCGAGTACGGCGTGGCGTGCACCCAGCGGGGGACCCGGCGCCTCACCTCCGACGAGGTGGCCCGGTCGCTGTTCCGGACCGTCGTGTCGTGGGGCAGGTCGAGCAATGTCTTCCTGGGCAACGGTTCCCGGATCTACCTCGATGTGGGTTCCCATCCGGAGTACGCGACCGCGGAGTGTGACAACCTCGATGACCTGGTCACCCATGACCGGGCGGGGGAGCAGATCGTCGACCAGCTCGCCGTCGATGCCGAGCAACGGCTCGCCGACGAGGGCCAACCGTGTGACATCTTCCTGTTCAAGAACAACACCGACAGCCACGGCAACTCCTACGGCTGCCACGAGAACTACCTGATCGGACGGCACGGCGACTTCTCCGCCTACACAGAGATCCTGGTGCCCTTCCTGGTCTCGCGCCAGCTCGTGTGCGGGGCGGGCAAGGTACTGACCACGACCACCGGCACGCAGTACGTGATCAGCCAGCGCGCCGAACACATCTGGGAGAGCGTCTCCTCGGCGACCACCCGGAGCCGTCCCATCATCAACACCCGTGACGAGCCGCACGCCGACCCCGAGCGGTACCGGCGTCTGCACGTCATCGTCGGTGACTCGAACATGAGCGAGGTCACCACGCGGCTGAAGGTGGGGGTCACCGAACTGGTGATCCGACTGGTGGAGCAGCAGGTACCCTTGCGCGACCTCAGCTGTGAGAACCCGATCCGGGCCATCCGCGACCTCAGCCGCGATCTCCGTGGTGGCGCCACCGTGCGGTTGGCCAACGGCCGCACCATCACCGGGCTGGAACTGCAGCGAGAGTTCCTCGCTGCGGTGACGAGCCGGCTCGAGATCGACGATCCGGTGCTGGTCGAGGTGATTGACCTGTGGACGCGAACCCTCGATGCGATCGAGTCCGGTGACACCTCGACGATCGACACCGAGGTCGACTGGGCCATCAAGCTGCGGCTGCTCGACTCGTATCGGGCCCGGCACGGTCTGGAACTGTCCGATCCGCGCGTCGCCCGCCTTGACCTGGCCTACCACGACATCCGCCGCGGCCGCGGCGCCTTCAGTCTGTTGGAGCAGCGGGGCCAAGCCCGTCGCCTCACGACCGACGACGCCGTACGGACCGCGCGCGACGAGCCGCCCGCGACGACCCGGGCCCGGCTGCGTGGCCGGTTCATCCAGGCTGCGCACGCCGCCGGTGCCGACTACACCGCGGACTGGGTGCACCTCAAGGTCAATGACCACGCCCAGCGGACCGTGCTGTGCAAGGATCCGTTCGTCTCGACCGACGAGCGGGTGGACCGCCTCATCGAGTTGGTGCAGCACCCGGAGGAGTGAGGAGTCATCGTGGCCACCAAGCAGCGCCGCTCAGGCCGGCACACCGCCGAGATCGGGACGATCTGTCGTCTGGCGAGCCGGCCGACCTTGGTGGTTGCGGCTGCGCTGATCGTGGTGTCGTGTGCGCTGACTATCGGATGGGGGCGAGGGCTGCCGGACTCCACAGCCGAGGTCACGACGGTCACCCTGGCCATGCAGCTGTCACTCGTCCTGATGCCGATCGCCTCGGTGATCACCAGCGTGGGCTCGATCCTGCTCGCCGTCGGTGTCGTTCTCGTGATCCTGGCGCGGGCGTGCGACGCCGCAGCCCCCGGTGGCGTGACGCGATCCTGCGACGACGAGGCCGCGGTCGAACGTCTGGACGTCGGGTAGCCTTCCACGGTGCACTTCGACACCTTGGGCCTGATGGGCCGTCGCCGCCTGTTGACCGCCGGACTCGCGGTCGCCGCCGTACCCGTGCTGGCGGCGTGCGCCCCGGAGACAGTGCCGACCGGCAACAGCACCGCAGCGCCACGGCAGTCGGCCGTTCCGGGTGCCTCGAGTTCGGCGGGTGCGTCGACGTCCAGTTCGGCCTCCGCCTCGACCTCGACCAGCACCGAACCGGTGAAGGTGTCCAGCAACATCGACGACATCAAGGTCGAGGGCAAGGCGAACACCCAGCCGAAGGTGACGGTCCCGACACCATGGGGGATCGACAAGACCCGGGTGAAGGTGCTCGACCCGGGCAAGGGCGCCACGGTGCCCAAGGCCGGGCCGCTCACGGTGCAGTACTACGGCGTCAACGGGCGTACGGGGGAGAGCTTCGACTCCTCGTGGAGCCGGGACGCCCAACCGGCCACCTTCAGCCTCACCGGCGTGATCGCCGGGTTCGCCAAGGGACTTGCCGGGCAGCAGGCCGGCAGCCGTGTCCTGATCGCGGTGAACAGCAAGGACGGCTACGATCCCGACGGCAACCCGCCGACCATCCTGCCGGGTGACACCCTGATCTTTGTCGTGGACATCCTCTCCACGGTGCTCGACGGGCCCGAGGGTGAGCCGGTCGCGCCGATCGACGGCCTGCCCACGGTCGAGGACAAGAAGGGTGTTCCAACGATCACGATGCCGAAGGCGGATCCGCCTCCGACGCTGCAGATCCAGCCGCTCATCAAGGGCACCGGGGCCGAGGTCACCGAGAGCGACACCGTGTTCCTGCACTACCGCGGAGCGTTGTGGGCCGACGGCAAGGTCGTCGATGACAACTTCGGCAAGGACCCGGAATCGACCACCCTCGGCGCCACCTTGATCCCGGGGTTCACCAAGGGGATCATCGGGCAGACCGTCGGCAGCCGGGTGCTGATCGTGATCCCACCGGCCGACGGCTACCCGGAGGGCAATGCGACCCCGTCGGTGCCGAAGGACGCCACCTTGGTGTACGTGGTCGACGTCCTGTTCGCCCAGGCTGCTTCCTGACCACGGTCGGAGTAGCCGACGTGGCCGACCTGATCACCTCCGCTGCGAATCCGTTGGTCAAGCGGATCCGCAGACTGGCGCAGCGCAAACACCGCCGAGCCGAACGGGCGGCCGTGGTGCACGGCATCCAGCCCGTACGACAGGCCGTTGAGGCCGGGGTCAGCGTCGACACGCTCGTCGTCGCAGAGACACTGCTGCGTGCGGAATCGGCCCGGACCTGGGTCGCCGAGCAGGAAACCGCCGGCGTACCGGTGGCGCGGCTGACCGACGAACTCTTCACCCGGATCTCCGAGCGTGAAGGTCCGACCGGGCTTGCTGCCGTGATCCGGGTGGCCGACGCGGCCGTCGAGACCCTGCCCGTTCCGACCGGGCCCAGCACCTGGTTGGCCGTCGAGGAGTTGGGCAATCCGGGCAACCTGGGCACGATCCTGCGTACGGCCGATGCGACCGGAGCGGCCGGTGTGTTGCTCGTCGGGGCCACCGCGGACCTGTGGGATCCGGTGACCATCAAGGCGAGCATGGGGGCGGTGTTCTCGGTGCCAGCCGTACGGGTGGCCGGTCCGGTCGAGCTGCGGGACTGGGCACGCAGACACGGGATCGCGATCGCAACGACCGCTGCGCGCGCCCCGCAGTCGTTGTGGCAGGTCGCGTTCCCGGAGCGGGTGGTGGTGTTGCTCGGCAGCGAACAGGAGGGTCTCGACGATGCGACGCTGTCATCCGGTGATCTGGCTGTCAGCATCCCGATGGTTGGCACGGCCGAGTCGCTGAACCTGGCACAGGCAGCGACCGTGCTGCTGTACGAGGTGTGGCGGCAACGTGCCGCCGCCGTCGCTCAGCGAGGCCAGACCGAACCCTCGGGGTAGGCCCAGAAGTCCGCGACATGCCCGGCCGCCTCGGCCTGGACCTCCGCCGAACCGGGCCACTCGGCGTGCCCGGCGGGCAGCACGTGCAGCCAGGTCGGTCCGGCGAAGGAGGTGGCGATGGCGAACTGGCCGGGCGGTGGCACCGACGGATCCGCGGCAGCGGCGACGCACAGCACCGGAACCCGAACCCTGGTGGCCGCGGTGGCGGCGTCCACGTAGCGCAGCACGGCGAGCACACCGGGGTGGGTGGCGGCATACCCGCGAACGGCCTCACCCGATCCTGTGCACCTCAGCCCGAGTCGCAGGGGATGGTTGCCGAAACTGGGGACGGTCACCTGAAGGGCATCCCAACGGTCCTCGAAGGCCGCCGCCAACGCTCCGATGCCGCCACCGAAGCTGCCGCCCTGGTAGCCGATCGGGACGCCCGGGGCGAGGTCGCGCAGCACCGAGGTGGCGACCCACTGGTCGGCGACCGCGCCGGTGTGGGAGTAGGTGATGAAGCTGGTGATCCCGGAGAGCACGTGGGTGGCGCCGGTGATGCCGATGCCGGCCACCTCGCTGCCCGGCAGGCCACGGGCCACCACCTGGAGAGACAGGCAGCCGGCCGGGATCGACAGGTCCGGCTCGGCGCGGCCGCCGTAGCCGTGTCCGATCACCAGCGCCCGCCGTACCGTTCCTGCTGACCGGACCAGCCACCCTCGCAGCCGCACGCCGGTCCAGGAGCGAAGGTGCATGTCGGCGACCTCGACCGGTCCGCCCGCACCGCTCTCCTGTCGCCAGGGCCCGATCTCGGGAGCCGGGTCAACACCGAGGGCGTCGTTGCGCACCGTCTGCCACACCTCGTCGAAGTCGGCTGGTGGGTCGTTGGGTGCCGAGAAGCTCATCAACTCGGCGACGCTGTGGCCGTAGGTCGCGTCGAAGGCGACCGCGGGGAGTGGAGCAGCCTCGGTGGCGCCCGTGGTACGGGTGATCATGCGGAAGTGCCTTCCTGGTGGGAGGTCTGCGGTGTCACGACCCAGGGCCGCCGTGGCAGTCGTGCCGGGTCGAAGCGTGCCAACATCATGTCGGCGGTGACCGGCTCCCCGGGTTCGGCGAGGTCCAGCGAGACGGCCAGCTGATTCCGTACGGCATCGGGCGTGACGCCCAGTGCAGCCAGGTCGGCGAGGGTGACGGCGCCATCGCGCTTCGCCAGCCGGGCCCCGGCGGTGGTCACAGCCAACGGCACATGAGCGTACGAAGGCTGTTCCCACCCCAGCTGGTGGGCGAGCCACGCCTGGCGGGGAGCAGAGTCGAGCAGGTCGTCACCGCGGACGACCTGGTCGATCCCGGCTTCGGCGTCGTCGACCACCACGGCCAGGTTGTAGGCAGGGGTGCCGTCATTGCGCCGCAACACGAAGTCGTCCACCTCGTCGCTCACGGTGCCGGCCCACAGGTCCTGGACCGACCACCGTGCACGATCGGCACGCACCCGGAGCGCTGCTGGTCGGTGCCGGCGGCGGGCCTGCCGTTCGGTCTCGGTCAGCCGGGCGCAGGTGCCGGGGTAGCGGCCGGTGCGACCGTGGGGTGCCCGGACCGCCTCGGCAATCTCGCGCCGGGTGCAGTAGCACTCGTAGGTCCGCTCCGGCCCGAGCGACGCGATCGCGGCCTCGTAGCGGGCCCGGCGTTCGGACTGCACCCACCGCGGCGGGTCGACGGTGATCCCGATCGCCGCCAGATCTGCCGCCTGGCGTAGGGCCACGCCGGCGTCGCTGCGGGCCAGGTCGAGATCCTCGATGCGGAGCAGGAATCGACGGCCGGTGGTACGGGCCAGCAGCCAGGCGACCAGCGCCGTGCGCAGGTTGCCCAGGTGCAGGTCACCGCTCGGGCTCGGGGCGAACCTGCCCGCGCCCGTGCTCTGGATCTCGCCTCCGATGGACATCGCCCCAAGTTCTACCTCAGGTCCCCCGGGCGTGCGTGCACGGGTGATAACTTCGGGCGCATGGCAGCCGCGAAGACCGAACGTCTGCTGAACCTCACGATCTGCCTGCTGTCGACCAAACGGTTCGTCGGCAAGGAGGAGATCCGCCAGCTGCTGACCCCGTACAAGGAGTCCTCCGACGAGGCGTTCGACCGGATGTTCGAGCGGGACAAGGAAGAGCTCCGCAGCCTCGGGGTGCCGATCGAGACCGGCTCCAACGACGCCTACTTCGACGACGAGATCGGTTACCGGATCCGTCCCGGCGACTTCGAGCTCCCACCGGTCGAGTTCACCGCGGAGGAGGCGACCGTTCTCGGGGTGGCCGCCCGCGGTTGGCGCGAGGCCTCGCTGGCGACCACGACGGTCAACGCGCTCACCAAACTGCGGGCAGCCGGGGTCGAGGTGAACGCGAACCGGCTGCCGGACCTCGAACCGGTCATGACGGCCCGCGAGCCCGGCTTCGGCGTCTGCTACGACGCTGTCGTCGACCGCACGAGGCTCCGGTTCGACTATGCGGATCGGGGCGTGCGCACGCTGGAGCCGTGGGGGCTGACCTCGCAACGGGGACGCTGGTACGTGGTCGGGCGTGACGTGGACAAGGATGCGGTGCGCGTCTTCCGGGTGTCGCGGATCAACGGCATGCCGACCCGGATCGGCCAGCCGGAAGCCTTCGAGGTGCCTCCGAACACCGACATCGCCGCCGTGGCCCGGTCGTACGGGCCGGAGGCGGAACGTTTCCAGGCCGTCGTCGCCGTACGTCCCAATCGGGCAGCGGCCTTGCGACGCCGTAGCGAGCACCTTGATCCGACGAGTCTCGGCTCGCGGGGGGACAGCCTCGCGGCCGAGGCCGCGGACCTGCCGATCCCCGCAGGGTTCGAGCTGTACCAGGTGGCCTACGGCTCCCGGACCGGTCTGGTCGAGGAGCTGGCTGCCTATGCTGCCGACGTGGTCGTGCTCGCGCCCGCCGATCTGCGCACCGCGGTCAAGGAGCACCTCTCGGTGTGGGCTGAGGGACGTCGGTCGAGTAGCGAGCGAAGCGAACGTGTCGAGACCGGGGAGGCCGAGCGATGAGCGGTTCGTCGACCCAGGTGTCGCGCCTGCTGGCCCTGGTTCCGTACCTGCTGGGCCATCCCGGATCACGGGTGGCGGAGGTGGCGGCCTCCTTCGGGGTCTCGAAGGCGCAGCTGCGCAAGGACCTGGAGGTGCTGCAGTGGTGTGGTCTGCCCGGCTTGCGGTACGGGGACTACATCGAGATCGACCTGGAGGCCGTCGACGGGCAGGGTGTCATCAATCTCAGCAATGCCGACTACTTCGCGCGCCCGCTGCGGTTCACCGCTGACGAAGCGGTGGCATTGCTGCTGGCGCTGCGCAGTCTCCGCGACGTCGCCGATCCGGAGCAGGTCACGGTGATCGACACGGCCATCGACAAGTTGGAGACCGTCGCCGGTGCCGTCGCCGCCGTGGCCGACCGGACAGCAGTACGGATCAGTGCCGGTGACGAGGAGATCCGTCTCGCGGTGCACCATGCGTTGCGAGCTGGGCACCAGTTGCGCATCACCTACGACGTCGCCGCACGGGCCGAGACCACTCACCGTACGGTCGACCCGCTGCGCGCCTCGGTACGGGACGGCAACGCCTACCTTGATGCGTGGTGTCATCTCGCAGGCGGCCTCCGCAGCTTCCGGATGGACCGCATCGTGGCTGCCGAGGAGCTCGACGCCGCTGTCGAACCCCACCCTGAGGTGACACTGCCCGACCCGGCCGCCGACTGGTTCGCCGACCAGGGGGAGGCGCCGGTGGTGACCCTGGCCCTGCAGCCGCGCGGCCGCTGGGTGGTCGAGTACTACCCGACCTTCCAGCCCGACGATCCGGGTCAAGAGACAGTCGACGCACGTGCGTCGAGTAGCGAGCGACGTGGGTCGAGTAGCGAGCGAAGCGAGCGTGTCGAGACTGCCGATCCCGTTGAGGTCGCGCAGTTCCGTGTCGCCGACCCGGCGTGGCTGCGGAGCCTGTTGCTCCGCCTCGGGGATGCGGTGCAGGTGCTGGCACCGGCCGCGGCCGACCAGCCGGCCCGCAAGGCTGCCGAGGAAGCCCTGGAGCAGTACCGGGCGCTGGGCCTGTAACCTCACTTGTATGTTCTGGGCGATCCTCGGCGGCGGCGCGGTCGTGGCTGCGATCGTGCTCTGGTTCCTGTGGACGCTGCTGGGCTGGGTCGGGCTGACCTTCGGCATCATCGCCTTCGTCGGCGTGGCCGGGGTCGGGTGGTATGCCTACGTGCTGTACGGCAAGGCCGCCGACCTGTGGAACCAGATGGAGGTCGTCGGCAAGCGGGTGGCCGCGATCGGGGCCGTCCTGGCCGAGATCAAGCTCCCGGAGGACCGCTCCGAAGCGGCTGTGCCGGCGCGGCGGGACACGGTTGGCACGCCCGTTCCGGCCGGCGCGAAGGGCACTGCCAGGCCCTCCCGCGCCGCGGATCGGGACCTCGATCCGGCCCTCGACGCCGACGACGAGTTTTTTCTTCCCTGACCGGGTGAGGCGGCAATCCACGGGTAGGATCGCTGAAGAGCACAGGACGTCTGTGCCCAGGACAGGAGCAGGACATGCCCAACATTGGAGCCCCGGAGCTCATCATCATTGCGATCGTGATCCTGGTGCTCTTCGGCGGCGCCAAGCTCGCCGGCCTCGGCAAGAGCACCGGTCGCGCCCTCCGTGAGTTCAAGGAGGAGACGAAGGGCATCCGCGAGGAGGACGAGAAGAAGAAGGCGGCCGCCGCGGAGCTCGAGAAGGAGCCCTCGAACGAGGAGATCAAGGACGAGGTCGTCGACGCCGAGATCGCGGAGTACAAGCCGCGCTCCGACGCCTGATCTGAGCTGATCTCGCCGCCATGTCGCTCGCGATCAGAGGCCGCAAGCTGAGCCTTGCGTGGCTCAAGCCGCCGCCGGTGCCGCCGGACGGCAACATGAGCCTGTACGACCACCTTCGGGAGCTCCGTTACCGCTTGGTGTTCTCGGTGGTGGCGATTGTTGTCGGCATGATCGCGTGCGGCTTCTTCTACAATCAGCTGTTCGCGGTGCTGATGTGGCCGCTGACCCAGGCCACCGAGCAGTTGGCCATCTCGCACCCTGGCCTTGACATCGAGCCGGTCACCAATCAGGCGGCCGAGCCGTTCATGCTGTTCATCAAGGTGATCGGCATCTGCGGTCTTGTGCTCACCACGCCAATCTGGGTGTACCAGCTGTGGGCCTTCGTCCGCCCTGGGCTGCTGCAGAACGAAAAGAAGTGGGCCTACATCTTCGTCGGCTCGGCTACGCCACTGTTCCTTGCCGGTGTGGTGTCCGGTTACGTGGTGATGCCGAAGGGGATCGAGGTGCTGCTGGGATTCACGGTTGAGGGCGTCGGGATCACCAACCAGATCCAGATCAACGACTTGATGAGCCTGTTGGTGCGCGTGATGCTCGTCTTCGGCATCAGCTACTTGATCCCGCTGGTGATGCTGATCCTGAACCTTGTCGGTGTGCTGAAGGCACAGCATCTTTCAAAGTTCCGGCCGTTCATCATCTTCGGCGCCTTCGTGTTCTCGGCTGTGGCCACACCCTCGACGGACCCGATCTCGATGGTGGCGCTGGCGTTGCCCTTGACCATCCTGATGTTGATCGTTGAGGCGATTGCCCGGGTCCATGACAAGCGCAAGGCGGCCAAGGGTGACGATCCGCTCGCCAATGACAAGGTGCTGCAGGAGCTGAACGCCCAGGACGAGAAGGAACGTGCCGAGCGTGAGGCCAAGGAATTGGAGTCCACCCCGTCGAAGGAGTCGGTCTCGGATGCGCTCGGACTGAGTGGCTCCGACAAGTCCTGATCCGTTGCTGGTTCAGATCGGCCGGGCTCGCTGCAGAAACCGCTCCGCGTCGCTAGGTTGTGGTGCGTGACGATTCACCTGGTGGCGAACCCGACCTCCGGCGGCGGGCGCGCCGGAAGGATCCTGCCGCGGGTCGTCGAACGGATTCGCCGGACCTATCCCGGCGTGCCGATGGTGGTGCAGCGGACCAGCGGCTTCGACCACGCCCGGGAATGCCTGGCCATGGCAGTCTCCGCCAGCGGTCCGGAGGACCGGATCGTGGTCATGGGTGGTGACGGGATGATGCACCTCGGCGTCAATGCGGTCGCCGAGACCGGCATTCCTCTCGCCATGATCCCGGCCGGGTCCGGCAACGATCTGTGCCGGGGTCTGGGCGTACCGGTGGGTGAGGAACGCGCGGCGCTCGACCTGATGGCCGGAACGCCGAAGCCGTTCGACCTGCTGCGCATCTCCCAGCCCAGTGCGCCCACCACGGCCCCGACCTGGGTCGGCTCGATCGTCGCCTCCGGATTCGACGCCCGGGTCAATCTGCGCGCCAACGCGATGACTTTCCCGCGTGGTCGAGCGCAGTACCCGGTGGCTGTCGCGGCCGAGTTGGCCACCTTCCGCCCCATCCACTACCGCCTGGTGGTCGACGGTCAGGTTCGTGAACTCGACGCGATGCTGGTGGCGATCGGCAACACGACCAGCTTCGGTGGGGGACTGCGGATGTGTCCCGAGGCCGATCCCGACGACGGGCTGCTCGACATCACGATCATCCATCCGGTGGGGCGTGCCACGCTGGTCCGGATGTTCCCGGCGATCTACTCGGGAGCGTTCACCCATCTCGATGTCGTCGAACTCGTTCGCGCCCGCAGCGTGGAGTTGAGCGGGACCCTGGCCGACGGCACGCCGTTGACCGTGATGGGTGATGGGGAAGAGATCGGCCCGGTGCCGCGAACGATCGACTGCGTCCCCGGAGCGCTGTTGGCCTATGCCCAAGAGGCGGAGTAGCGGGCGTCCTCGGTTCCCGTGCGGAGTCGAGGGGCGTCTCGACTTCGCTCGACCAGCGGGCTTGATCGAGTGGCAACTAGGCTGTTGCGGTGGAACCTGACAGCCCCGCCGAGGCGTACGCCCGGATGAAGGCCCGGCACGCGAGCCCGGCGTTGGCCGAGTTCACCGACCAGCACGACTTCGAGTTCGATGACTACCAGATCGAAGCCTGTGAGCAGATCGAAGCCGGCAAGACGGTGCTGGTGGCCGCACCGACCGGTGCGGGCAAGACGATCGCCGGTGAGTTCGCCGTGCACCTGGCGGTCGAGCAGGGCCGCAAGTGTTTCTACACGACGCCGATCAAGGCGCTCTCCAACCAGAAGTACGCCGACCTGGTCCGTCAGCATGGGGTCGACAAGGTCGGGCTGCTCACCGGCGACACCTCGGTCAACTCGGAGGCGCCCGTCGTCGTGATGACGACCGAAGTGCTCCGCAACATGATCTACGCGGGGTCGGCGACCCTACGCAATCTCGGTTACGTGGTGATGGACGAGGTCCACTACCTGGGTGATCGGTTCCGTGGCGCGGTGTGGGAGGAGGTGATCATCGGGCTTCCGGAGTCGGTGCAGATGGTCGCCCTCTCCGCGACCGTCAGCAACGCCGAGGAGTTCGCCGAGTGGCTCGGTGAGGTCCGCGGTGATGTCGCGGTCGTGCTCAGCGAGCGTCGGCCCGTACCGCTGTTCCAGCATGTCCTGGTCGGCCGGAAGCTGCACGACCTGTTCGCCGACGAGGCGCCCACGGCGAGTTCCGGCCCGGTCAGCGGACACCACGAGGTGAATCCGGCATTGGTCCAGGTGGCGAAGTCCGAGGCCCGGTCCGTACGGGATGACTCACGTCGGCCGCGGGGCCGGTCCGGCAAGGGCAAACGTCAGGCCGGCTACGGATCCGGCGCGTTCGGGGGAGCAGCGTCCCGCGATCGTCGCGAGCGCGCCCCCCGGTGGACGCCGAGTCGCGCTGACATGGCGCTCACCCTGGCCCGGGCCAACCTCTTGCCGGCGATCGTGTTCATCTTTTCTCGCGCCGGGTGCGAGGCCGCCGTGCGGCAGTTGCTCAACTCCGACGTGTCCCTGACCACCGGGCCGGAGCGACGTCGGATCCGTGAGATCGCGACCCGTCACGTGGCTGGCATGCCGGCAGACGATCTCGCCGTACTGGGATGGCGAGAGTTCGCTGAGGCACTGGAGAAGGGGGTGGCGGCCCACCACGCCGGTCTGCTGCCTGCCTTCAAGGAATGCGTCGAGGAACTCTTCCTGGACGGGTTGATCAAGGTCGTCTTCGCCACCGAGACCTTGGCGCTCGGCATCAACATGCCGGCGCGCAGTGTGGTGCTGGAGAAGCTCGTCAAGTACAACGGTGAGGCCCACGTCGACATCACGCCGGGGGAGTACACCCAGCTGACCGGTCGCGCCGGACGGCGCGGGATCGATGTCGAGGGCCATGCCGTCGTCGTCTGGCAACCCGGTCTGGAACCCAGATCCGTGGCAGGGTTGGCGTCTCGGCGCACCTACCCGCTGCGGTCGTCGTTCTCCCCGACCTACAACATGGCCGTCAACATGGTCCAGCGGGTCGGACGAGACCGAGCCAGAACCCTGCTGGAGTTGAGTTTCGCCCAGTTCCAGTCGGACAAGTCGGTCGTCGGCCTGGCCCGGCAGATGGCTCGTAACACCGAGGCGGCGAGCGAACTGTGGCAACAGGCTGGGTGCGACCTCGGGGACTACGAGGCCTACGCCCGGTTGCGGCAGCAGATCTCCGACCTGGAGGCCGATGCGGCGCGCCGGCGCAAGGCCGATCGGCGGGCCGAGGCGACGGAATCCGTACGGGCGCTGCAACGTGGTGACGTGATCATGGTCCCGGCCGGCCGCTCCAGCGGCTGGGCCGTCATCCTTGGCGTCACCGTCGAGTCCGAGCGGGACGGCCCCCGGCCCCAGGTGATGACCGAGGACCGTCACGTCCGGCGGCTGTCCATGGTCGATTTCCCGGTGCCGGTGGAGGCCCTCGGCCGGGTGAAGATCCCGCGGCACTTCGACGCACGTGACGCCCACTCACGACGCAGCCTGCACGCGGCATTCACCAGCAGGCTCGCACAGCTGTCGCACAACCCGCAGCGGCGGGGGAAATCAGCGGTCGACGAGGAGACCGCGGCCGAGATCACGCGGCTCCGCGAAGCCGTACGACGGCATCCGTGCCACCGCTGTCCCGATCGCGAGGCCCACGCCAGAAGTGCCGAGAAGGCGTTGCTGCTGGAACGGGAGAATTCCCGTACGGCGGCGAAGATGGAGTCGCGCACCAACACCATCGCCCAGCGGTTCGACCGGATCTGCCAGGTGCTGGAGTCCTTCGGGCATCTCGCCCCCGGCGGGCAGGAGGTCACCGAGAGCGGTCGGCGACTGGCACGGATCTACAACGAGCTCGACCTGGTGACCGCAGAGTGCTTGCAGGCCGGGATCTTCGACGACCTGGGCCCCGAACAACTGGGCGCGGTGCTGTCGGTCCTGGTGTACGAGGGGCGCCGCTTCGACGAGCGCGGACGCCCGCCGTCGATGCCGGACATCGTCACCGACCATGCGGTGAGCAGCATCCGACGCATCCTGCGCGAGGTCGCCCTGGCCGAACGTGACGCCCGCTTGCCACCGGCCCGCGACATCGATCTCGGTTTCGCCCGGGCGGTGTTCGACTGGGCAGCCGGCAGGCCGCTGTCGGACGTGCTGGAGCACAGCGGACTGACCGCCGGCGACTTCGTGCGCTGGGTACGTCAGGTGATCGACTTCGCCGACCAGGTCGGAACCGCATCGGTGTCAAGCAAGGGGGACGACCCCCTTGGACCCCCGACACGACCGAGTCCCCACCTGCGGGAGACCTGCCGTGCCCTGGTGCGCCGGATCCGGCGCGGCGTCGTCGACTTCACCCCCGACGAGGCGGATCCGGAGACCATTCGGCACTTCGGTGAGGACGCCGCCGAAAAGTGACGGCCAGATCCCGCACAACCGGCGTGGGAACCGGTTCCGCAGGGGATCTGACCGCGAACTTTCAGCGTTGAGCGGTGGCCTCGGTATCCAGGGCTGCCATCGCGGCAAGCTCGTCCTGACGGCGCAGCGCCTCCTCGACGCGGCCGACGTCGCGCACGGCTCCCTTGTCAGCGGACAGGGCCATCGCGGCATAGGCCCGCAGCGCGGGGGAGACGACTCTCTCGCGTGAGCGTGGTTGGTAGCCACCGTTCGCCAGCAGGGCACGGCGACGCTGCTCCAGCACCTCGTCGGAGACCTCGAGCTGCAGCTTCCGGGTGGGGATGTCGATGCTGACGGTGTCGCCGTCCTCGACCAGGGCGATCACGCCGCCGGAGGCCGCCTCAGGTGACACGTGCCCGATCGACAGGCCTGACGTACCGCCGGAGAACCGCCCGTCGGTGATCAGGGCGCACACCTTGCCCAGGCCGCGACCCTTCAGGTACGAGGTCGGGTACAGCATCTCCTGCATGCCCGGACCGCCCTTGGGGCCCTCGTACCGGATGACGACGACGTCGCCCTCCTTCACCTGCTTGGTGAGGATCTTCTCGACGGCCTCCTCCTGCGACTCGCACACCACGGCCGGGCCGGAGAAGGTCCAGATCGACTCGTCGACGCCGGCGGTTTTGACCACCGCACCGTCGGGAGCGATGTTGCCCCGCAGTACAGCCAGGCCACCGTCGGCGGAGTAGGCGTTGGCAACATCACGGATGCAGCCGTGCTCGGCGTCGAGATCCAGACTGTCCCACCGCTCCGACTGGGAGAACGCCGTCGCCGACCGCTTTCCTCCCGGTGCGGCATGCCACAGCTCGGTCGCTTCCTCCGTGGCCGATCCGCCCCGGACATCCCAGGTGTCCAGCCACTGGGTCAGCGACGGGCTGTGCACGGCGTGCACGCCCTCGTTCAACAGACCGGCACGGTGCAGCTCACCGAGGATGGCGGGAATGCCGCCGGCCCGGTGGACATCCTCCATGTAGTACGTGCGGCCGTACGCCGAGTTGGGCGCGACCTTGGCAACACACGGCACGCGCCGAGACACCGCGTCGATGTCGGTCAGGTCGAAGTCGACCCCGGCCTCGCTGGCCGCGGCCAGCAGGTGCAGGATCGTGTTGGTCGAACCACCCATGGCGATGTCGAGCGCCATCGCGTTGCCGAAGGCTTCGAGGGTGGCGATGTTGCGTGGCAGCACCGACTCGTCGTCACCGTCGTAGTAGCGATGACACAGCTCGACCGCCAGGGCTCCGGCATTCTCGTACAGGGCACGGCGGGCGGTGTGGGTCGCCAGCACCGATCCGTTGCCGGGCAGTGACAGCCCGATCGCCTCGGTCAGGCAGTTCATCGAGTTGGCGGTGAACATTCCGGAACAGGAACCACAGGTCGGGCAGGCAGCCTCCTCGATCCGCTGGATGTCGGCATCGGAGACGCTCTCGTTCACCGCTTCCGACATTGCGTCGACCAGATCGAGCGTGCGCACGGTTCCGTCGACCAGGGTGGCCCGGCCGGACTCCATCGGGCCACCGGAGACGAACACCACCGGGATGTTGAGGCGCAGGGCAGCCATCAGCATTCCCGGGGTGATCTTGTCGCAGTTCGAGATGCACACCAGGGCGTCGGCACAGTGGGCGTTGACCATGTACTCCACGGAGTCGGCGATCAGGTCACGCGAGGGAAGCGAGTACAGCATGCCGGCATGGCCCATGGCGATGCCGTCGTCCACGGCGATGGTGTTGAACTCGCGCGGGATGCCTCCGGCGGCCAGGACCGCCTCGGAGACGATCCGGCCCACCGGCTGGAGGTGGGTGTGGCCGGGGACGAACTCGGTGAAGCTGTTGGCGATCGCGACGATCGGCTTGCCGAAGTCCTTGCCGTCAACGCCGGCGGCGCGCAGCAGTGAGCGAGCACCGGCCATGTTTCGTCCATGGGTGACGGTGCGGGAACGCAGATGAGGCATGGCACCAATTTCCTCACATCGGGCCACGACGGTCCAACCAGAGTTGGTACTGGTAGTGGCACTACTACTCGCGCGGGCTACGGTGGACGCGTGGATGCTGACCGGATGCGCCGGGAGGAACTCGCCTCCTTCCTGAAGGACCGCAGGGCGCGGGCCGATCGCAGCGCGCACGACCTGCTCGCTCCGCTGCGTGGACGCGCCAGTGGCCTGCGCCGCGAGGAGGTGGCCGCGCTGGCCGGGGTGAGCGTCACCTGGTACACGTGGCTCGAGCAGGCCCGCCCGATCAACCCCTCTCCCCAGGTGCTCCGGGCGATCGGCCGGATCTTTGCCCTCCGCCCGGCCGAACTTGCTTACCTGCTGGCCCTCGGAGGGCATCCGGACCCGCCCGCCGGACATTCCGAGCCCGACATCGTCCGGGATCGCCTGCACCACTTGCTGGAGTCCTTGGCCTATCCCGCTTTCGTGCTCGCCGAGGACTGGTCGATCATCGCGTGGAACCAGAGCTACCAGGACCTCTACCGGCACATCGACGAGGTGGCCGAGGCGGATCGCAACCTTCTGTGGCTGGTGTTCACCGACCCCGGTCTGCGCCGGTTGATGCCCGACTGGTCGGCCCAGGTCCGCCGATTCGTCAGTGAGTTCCGCGCCGAGGTCAGGCGAATCGTCGGCTCACCGGCGATCACCGACCTGGTTGACCGACTGGCGGCTGAGTCGCCCGAGTTCGCACAGCTGTGGGCCGAGCGTGACGTCGAGGACTTTGCCTCAGGGCAGCGCGTCTTCCGGCATCCGGCGACCGGACTCACCTCGTACGAACAGCACCGCCTCGTCCCGGCGGAGTTCCCCGATCTGCACGTCGTGCTCTACGTGCCGGTCTGACTCGTCTGAGATTCTGGCATCAAGCATCAGCGATGATGATGCTATGCTGTCAGTATGCGTACGACGGTGACTCTTGACCCGGACACCGAGCAGCTGCTCCGTGCTCGCATGGAGGAACGTCAGATCTCGTTCAAGCAAGCGCTCAACGACACGCTGCGCGAAGCGATGACTGCCGCGCCCGCCGCAGCGCCGTTCCGGACCCGCACCGCTGCTCTGGGCAGACCGACGGTCAATCTCGACAAGGCGCTGCAACTCGCTGGTGAGCTTGAGGATGAGGAACTCGTACGGCGGATGCGGCGGCGGGCGTGAGGATCGTCGACGCCAACGTCTTGTTGTACGCGGTCAACAGCGACAGCGACTTTCATGAGGACTCCCGGGCATGGCTCGACCGTGCGCTGTCGGGCCAGGACCGAGTCGGCTTCTCCTGGATCGCGTTGTTGGCCTTCGTGCGGCTGTCGACGAAGGTTGGGCTGATGCCATCCCCGCTGCCGGTGCGCGATGCCATGGACCAAGTGGTGGCCTGGTTGGGGGCGCCGAGCGCAGCAATCGCCCAGCCCACGGGGCGGCACGGCGATCTGTTGACGTCGCTACTGGTCGAGGCCGGGACAGGTGGCAACCTGACCAACGATGCGCATCTGGCCGCGCTGGCCATCGAGCATCGCGGAACCGTGGTGTCCTACGACACTGATTTCGCCCGCTTCAGCGGAGTGTCATGGGCTCGGCCGGAGGACCTGCTGTCGCGCTGACAGCACTTGCCGTGCGCGGCCAGGTCAGCAGTGCCATCACGACGATCACGGCTGCGACGGCCCAGCCGATCAGGCCCAACGGGGTGCCCAGGATGACATTGGGCTGGTGATCCCGATCGCTCAGCACGATGAGGATTCCCGACGACATCGAGTTGATCACCGAGTGCCCCAGGACCGCAGGCCAGACCGAGCGGCCACTGGTGGCGAGCCAACAGAGGACGGCGCCGAAGAGGACCGTGAAGCCACACATCATCACCAGACCGAACGGGCCAGGGTCGCGGTAGTTGTAACCGAGGAGAATCACCGGCGCGTGCCACAGGCCCCAGATCACACCGCCCACCAGCAGCGCCAGGAGCCGCGGCAGGCGGTCGAGCAGTCGCGGGTACAGATAACCTCGCCACCCAATCTCCTCGCCTGCGGTCGCCAGGCAGTTGACCGCGACGATGACCGTCGCGTACTGCACCAGTTGCAGGATGACCAGCATCGTGATCGAGGCATCCTTCGGATGTCCGGCGGCATCCAGGACTTCCCGGAACAGCGAGAAGTTCACCAGGTCCGGTACCCACAGGCCCAGGGCGGCGGACAGTGCGTACGCGATGACGACGATGCCGAGGATCACCAGGTAGGCGAGACCGAGCCAACCGAACCAGCGTCGCAGCGGCTTCGACGGGACGAGGCCGAGACTGCGGAACACACCGGGACGGCCGTCATGGGTGCGGAAACGGCGACGTTCACCCCAGCGGGTGGCGACCACGGCGGCAAGGGTGGGGGTGAACATCATGGCGCCGACCAGCAGGCCGAAGAGCGGGGAGGCGAGTCCACCGGTGAACCAGAGTGGCAGCGCGACGAGCCACGCTCCCACCATGGAGATCACGACGTAGACGACGATGGGTCGCCAACCGTGGCCCCGCCCGTCGAGCGAAGTCGAGACGTGGACACCCGTATCTGGGGAGGTCATGGTCACATCCCTTTCTGGCTGGCAGTTCCGAGGACGACGGCGGCCACGATCGAGCCGATGAGAGCCAGCACGACGACAAGGGTGACGGCGATCCCGATCGGATGACCGAGGTTCATCGTCCAGCCGATCCCGTACCGCTTCGGCACCATCAGCGCCGGGTCGCGGCGGTTGACGTAGACCAGGCCACCGAGCCAGTGGGCGTCGTCGTCGGGAGTCTCGATGCGGTCAGGGGAGTCGTCCCGTGGTGCACTCTGCTCAGCACGCCGACGCGTTCGGACCGACAGTGCCACGACAAGGATGACCAGGACCACTGGTACGAGCACCGCCGCCAGGGTCAGCGTCCCGGCCGCGGTCGGAAACGCCATCGCGAGGGTGACGACGCCGGCGATGAGGCTGATCAGCACGGCCGCCACACCCAGGACGGTGGTGACGAGACGGAGCCGGGCGGTGGCGGCGCCCCGGCCGCGATCGGTGCTGCCGTCCGGCGTCAGTCGGAGCGGGATCCTGCGGACGATGCCCAGCAGAATCGCCAGGAACGCCACGGTCGTCGCCATGATCACCGTGATCTGCAGGGCAGACCACCACGACTTGGCCACCCAGCGGTCCGGCGTTCCGTCGGCACCGAAGTGCACCGGTATCGGGTCGGGCATCGAGGGGAAGAGGGCCACAGTGAGGGCCAGGTCGAGGATCAGGATCAGGGCGGCGGCTACGAACCAGCTCGCGCCGCTGGCGATCTCGGCATCGGGCGAGGACGCTCGCGATGCGGCAGCGGCCAGGCCGACCCGCTCCCCGTCGTACCACCCCTCCGCGGCCTTGATCGCGATGATCGATCGGCGGCATCGGGCGTGGATCACGAAACACACCGCGACCATGGCCAGGAGGGCCACTGCGACGGCCATCGGTGGCATCCACCACGAGCCGACCGCCAGCGCTGCGGTGACGATTCCGGTGATCAGGTGGTAGCGCAGCCTCGCCGCGCGAACGGCGGGGTGGTCGACGTAGCCGCTCGGGACCGAGACCCCGAGCGGGACCGTACGGCGACCCATCAACGGCAGCAGCACCAGCGGTATCCCGGTGACCACCACCAGAACCGGGCCCAGCCACGCGAACGACGGCATCATCGGGTGCTCCTGAGGTTGGCGATCGCGTCGGCACAGGCATCGAGCACCGCGGAGGTCTCGGCGCCGCGGGCCACGGCCTCGGCCAGCAGGGTTTCCAAGCGGCGTTGCCATTCCGTGGCCAGGGGATCAGCCACGCTGACCTGTGCCACGACGGTCCCCACGCGCCGGTTCGTGGTCACGAAACCTTCCTCGCGCAACAGGTCGTAGGCCTTCACCACCGTTGCCGGGTTGATGCCGAACGCTGCCGCCAGGGAGCGGATCGGGGTCAGGACATCGCCGGCGTGCAACTGTCCGGCTGCGATCAGCTCCACCACCCGATCCCGGATCTGCTGGTAGATCGGGACAGCCGACAGCGGTTCCACCACGATGTCCACGGACGCCTCCTGCTATCTGTAGTGCCTGTATGGCTACAGATGATACAGGATGGCCTGGGGCGGTCTCGACACGCGCCATGCACCTCTCGACAATCTCGAGACCTGCGCGGTGGTACTCGACCAACGTTGGTTGGGTAGCCGGTGCTTGCGCCGCGCGTGTCGAAACCGTGATCCGGTCGTCAGGAAGCCTGCGACACCGTGGACATGTTGAAGTCGGGGATCCGCAGCCCGGGCATCGCCGTACGGTTGAAGTAGTCGTTCCACTCCCGCGGTAGCACGATCTCGCTGCGGGATGCCTCGGTGGCACGGCGGAGCAGATCGACCGGGGATTCGTTGAACCGGAAGTTGTTGACCGCTCCGGTGACCTCGCCGCCCTCGACGGTGTACACGCCGTCGCGGGTCAGACCGGTCAGCAGCAATGTCTGTGGATCGACTTCACGGATGTACCACAGGCAGGTCAACAGGAGCCCGCGCTCGGTGCTGGCAACCAGGTCGTCCAGTCCCTGCTCGGCGCCCGCATCCATCACCAGGTTGTCGATCCCGGGATGGGCGCCACGGCCCGACTGTTCGCCGACGGACCTGGTCGCCAGCAGCTCACTGAGGGTGCCGTCGGTCAACCAATCCGTACGCTGCAAGGAAAGACCGTTGTCGAACACCGACTCGACCCCGCCGTACGAGGATCGTGCAGTCACGAAGGGGGCACATTCCAGTCCCGGATGGCTCGGGTCCGACCACAACTGCAGGGGCAGGCTGCCGAGCTTCTCACCGATCCGGGTGCCGCCGCCGTCGCTGGCGGGCCGGCTGAAGACATTCCTGCCCTCGTTGGCATCCCGCCACGATCCGGTCCAGTAGGCGTAGATCAGGAAGTCGGATACGGCCGATGGTGGGAGGACGGTCTCGTACCGCCCGGCCGGTAGTGCTGTCGTCCGAGCGGTCCAGTCGTAGCGCTGCTGAAGCTCGGGCCACAGCGAACTGAGATCGATGTCGGTGAAGTCACGGGTACTGCGTCCCAACCAGGCGGTGCGCTTCATCGCCGCATCCTTGGCGTTGAACTCCAACCTGCCGGTCGGTTGCACATGACGACGCCGCACACCGCTGCTGGTGCCCACCCAAGTGGTGGTGCTGAGGTGCTCAGCGAAACCGAAGGTCGAGATCTTGGCTGCGCGGGCCTGTCCGAAGACCTCTCCGAGGTCACTGGCGAAGGAGCTCAGCACCTCCACCGAGGTCGGCACGGCAGCCTCGGTGAAGTCGTCGTCGGTGACCGCGGCGACCAGTGGCATCGCATCCTCGGCCTCCGACGCTGTCGCGGCTGCCGCCTCGGCGGACTCCCGGATGGCGCGGATGTCAGCGGGCGAGGTGATCCGTCCGGAGACGACCCCGACAGCAGCGGAGTCCTTGCCCGCTTCAGCGGTGCGGCGGATCGCCACCACGGTCAGCGCGCGGTCGTGCATCTGGCCGTTGGTGGTCAGGCCGTTGTGGGCCCAACGCAGATTGGTCTGCGACGTCTCCGAGACGATCGCCACGCAGTCGTCGGTGCGGGAATCGGCCAGTACCTGCTCCACGATCTCGGCGCAGGCCAGACCGGAGGTTGTGCTCGTCGAAGTCATCAGTGATCACCCTCCGCGACGGTGTTGAGGACATTGACCTGCCGGAACAGGGCACTCGGGCACCCATGGCTCACCGGCGCCACCTGCCCAGGTTGTCCCTTGCCACAGTTGAAAGCACCGCCGAGGACGTAGGTGTCAGGGCCACCGACCGCCTCCATCGAACCCCAGAACTCAGTCGTGGTTGCCTGGTACGCGACATCGCGGAGCTGGCCGGACAGCCGGCCATCGGTGATCCGGTAGAACCGTTGTCCGGTGAACTGGAAGTTGTAGCGCTGCATGTCGATCGACCATGACTTGTCACCGACCACGTAGATCCCTTCGGACACACGGCTGATCAGTTCTTCGGTGGACGGACCGTCGGCGGCGGGCTGCAGGGAGACGTTCGGCATCCGTTGCATGGGGATGTGGCCTGAGGAGTCGGCGAAGGCGCAACCGTTGGAGCGGCCGAGATCTCGCTCGCGGGCCATCTGACGATTGAGCTGGTAACCGACCAGGACACCGTCGCGGATCAGGTCGAACTCCTGTGCGGCCACTCCCTCGTCATCCCAGGCAACCGTGGACAGGCCATGCTCGGTGACACGGTCGCCGGTGACGTTCATGACCGCTGATCCGTACGGCAGAGTTCCGAGCTGGTCCCAGGTGGCGAACGAAGTCCCGGCGTAGGCGGCCTCGTAGCCGAGAGCCCGGTCGAGCTCGGTGGCGTGGCCGATCGACTCGTGGATCGTCAGCCACAGGTTCGACGGATCGATCACCAGATCAGTCGGGCCGGCCGTCACTGACGGTGCCTTCACGTGTTCGGCCAACAACTCCGGCAGTTCGGCGATCTCGGCATCGAAGTCCCAGCCGGTGCCGGTGCAGAACTCCCAACCGCGGCCGACCGGCGGGGCGAGGGTGCGCATGGTGGAGAAGCCGTCGCCGACATGGATCGCTTCCAGGCTTGGGTGGATGCGGATCCGCTGTTGGGTTGTCGAGGTCCCGGCCAGGTCGGCGTAGAACTTGCACTCCGAGACGTACTCCACGCGCGCCTGGGCGTGGGTGACGCCGTCGGAGGCCATGAGCCGCTCGGACAACTCGATCCAGCGACCCTGGCGCTCGGCGTCGGGCACGGAGAACGGGTCGATCTCGTACGCGGAGGTCCAGGTGCCGGTGTGCACCGGCTCGTCGGCCAGCACCACCGGGTCGCCGCCCAGCATCGCCGACACCTTGGCAGTGGCGACCGCCTGGTCGGCCAGCGTGTGGGCGGCCTCCGGTGTCAGGGTCACCCCGGCGGCAAAGCCCCAGGCACCGCCGTGCACCACCCGGACGCTCAGGCCCAGATCGGTGCTGTCGGTCTGCGACTCGACCCGGGCGTCCCGGACCGCGAGGTCGCCCACCCGGATCCGTTCGACGCGGACATCGGCGTGGCTGACGCCCAGTTCCCTGGCACGCGCCAGGGCGGCGTCGGCCAGGGTGCCGAGCGGTAGGGCGAGGAAGCTGGGATCAACCTCGTGGGGTGTCGGAGCTGGCATGGACCGACTCTAGCCGCGTCGCCGGGCACTCCCACGAGGAGACCCTCGACGGACGGCACTCGGGCCACACCGACCAGCCGTACTAGGCTGACGATCCATCGGGGGTCGTTCCCGAGAGTCAATCAGCAGATCACCTCGACAGGAAGGACCGGTGTGAGTCTCGCCGTCCGCGTCATCCCTTGCCTGGACGTGCACGACGGCCGGGTGGTCAAGGGCGTCAACTTCACGCAGCTGCGTGACGCGGGTGATCCGGTGGAGTTGGCTGCTGCCTACGACACGGCAGGTGCCGACGAGTTGACCTTCCTCGACATCTCAGCCTCCTTCGAAGGCCGGGAGACCACGCGGGAGGTGGTCGGGCGCACGGCCGAGACGGTGTTCATCCCGCTGACCGTCGGTGGCGGCGTGAGCAGTGCCGACGATGTTGACGCGTTGCTCCGGGCGGGGGCGGACAAGGCTGCGATCAACACCTCCGCGGTGCACCGACCCGAGGTGATCACCGAGATCACCCGTCGGTTCGGCAACCAGGTGCTGGTGCTGTCGGTCGACGCGCGTCGGGAGGCCGACCAACCGTCCGGCTTCGGCGTGACCACCCATGGTGGCCGCAAGTCCGCTGACCTCGACGCCGTGGAGTGGGCGCGGCGCGGAGTCGAGCTGGGAGTGGGGGAGATCCTGCTCAATTCGATGGATGCCGATGGCACCACGGCGGGGTTCGACCTCGAGATGATTGCCGCCATCCGCCAGGTCGTCGACGTGCCGCTGATCGCGTCCGGTGGAGCCGGCAAGGTCGAGGACTTCGTCGCCGCCGTCGAAGCGGGAGCCGATGCCGTACTGGCCGCCAGCGTCTTCCACTTTGGTACGTTGACCGTCGCCGAGGTGAAGCACGCCCTGGCCGCGGCCGGGCATCCCGTCCGGCTGCCTGTTGTTCCCGTTCCTGGCGTGACCGAGGAGGACCCGAATGCTGGCCTGGCTGCCTTTCGCTGATGAGGCGGAACTCCTTCGGCGGATCGGTCCACTGCCGACCGGCGTCGAGTGGGAGCCGGTCAGCAAGGAACGGTTGGGGGAGCGCATTGCCGAGGTCCAGTTCCTCGTGCTGCCGTACCTGAGCGGGACCCGTGCCCTGCAGCGAGTGGGTGAGATGACCTCACTTGAGGTGGTGCAGACCCAGACCGCCGGATATGAGGATGTGGTCCCTCACGTGCCTGAGCAGGCGACGTTGTGCAACGGTGCCGGTATCCACGACACCTCGACCGCCGAGATCGCCCTGGCCCTGGCCCTGGCGAACGGCCGGCACCTCGATGAGTTCGCCCGCAACCAGACCACGGGGACCTGGCAGCCACAGTGGGGCACCTCACTGGCCGACCAACGGGTCCTGATCATCGGGTACGGCCGCATCGGCCAAGCCATCGAAGAGCGTTTGTTGCCTTTCGAGGTCGCCTCGGTCACCAAGGTGGCCAGCCGTGCTCGCGACGACATCCACGGTGTCGACGAACTTGCCGAGCTGCTCCCGAACACTGACGTGGCGATCCTGGTTGCGCCGTACTCAGCGAGCACCCATCACCTGCTCGATGCGGGGAAGCTCGCGTTGTTGCCCGATGGTGCCCTGGTGGTCAACGTCGGCCGCGGGAAGCTGATCGACACCGATGCGCTGGTCGCCGAGACCTCGGCCGGTCGGCTCCGGGCGGCCCTTGATGTCACCGATCCTGAGCCGCTACCGGCTGACCATCCGCTCTGGACCTGCCCCGGGGTGACGATCTCGCCCCATGTCGGCGGGGCCAGCAGCGCCTTCCACCGCCGCACCGCAGCTCTGATCAGGGACCAGTTGCACCGGTGGGCTGCCGGGGAGTCCTTGGCGAATGTCGTGAAGCAGGCCGAGCGTGGGTCGGGCGAGAGCGGTCTCGACACGTCCGACGCGAGCGCCGGACTGCTCGACCAACGTCGGTCGAGTAGCGAGCGAAGCGAGCGTGTCGAGACCACGGAGGGCCGATGAGCACCGAACCCGACTGCATCTTCTGCCGGATCGTCGCGGGGGAGCTCCCGTCGCGGAAGGTGTACGAGGACGAGGCGGCCCTCGCCTTCCTCGACCTCGCGCCGTTCCACCGCGGGCACACCTTGGTCATCCCGAAGCAGCACGTGGTCGATATCCGTACTGCTGGTGGTGCCTTCACCGCGGTCGCTCCTGCCGTTGAGCATGTGTCTGCCCTGGTGGGCGAGAAGCTCGGCGCTGATGGCGTAAATGTGTTCACCTCGGCCGGCGCGACCGCCGGCCAGGATGTCTTCCACCTCCACGTGCACGTCGTGCCGCGATACGCCTCGCACGCAGGCCTGCGTCATCTGTTCGAGCGGGACACCGACACTTCGTCCGAGGCCCTCGACGCGGTCCTCGCCGAGCTCACCTCATGAGGGGGGACGGCCTTCGGGTTCCGTCACGGGCGCGAGTCATGCGTGGTGTGGCGGAGCTCGTCCCGCCGTTCCTGGCGGCGCTGCTGCTGCTGCCGTTCATCATTCGCGGTGGCACCTTCCTGCCCTGGGCCCCACAGACCACCGACCTCGAGGTGTACGTCTACGCTGCGCGGGATCTCCTTGCCGGCAAGGACATCTACCAGACCCAGTCCCCGCTGGGGCTGTGGTACATCTATCCGCCGATCGCGGCGGTGCTGATGATCCCACTGGTCGTCGGTCCGTACGTGGTGTGGCAACTGATCTGGACCGCGCTGCTGGTGCTCGCGCAGAACTCTGTACTGAAACGGATCGGCGTTCGTCGTGGCTGGGTGCTCGCGGTCGTGTCGCTGTGCGTCATCGTGGCCATGGAACCGATCCGCACCACCATCGGGTACGGCCAGGTCAACACCCTGCTGATGTTCCTGGTGATGGCCGATCTGCTTCCGGACCGCCCCGGTTCGGACGGCGTGGTGCGACGGCGATTGATCCCGCAGGGCACCCTGATCGGCCTGGCCGCCGCGATCAAGCTGACCCCACTGCTGTTCGTGGTCTTCCTTGTGCTGTTGGGACGTCGCCGCGCTGCACTGGTCAGCACCATCACCTTCGTCGTGCTGACGGTGATCGGTGCCGTCGTGATGTGGCAGGGGACCATCTCCTTCTTCGGTGGTCTGCTCGGTGGCGACACCAAGACCTCTGGCCCGCAGTACGTGGGCAACCAGTCGATGGTCGGGGTCACCACCCGCCTGCTCGGTGCCAACACCGCCGCCACCCTGTTGGGACTGGCCATCGCCGGCATCGTGGCGCTGCTGGCGGTGATCGTGGCGACCCGCTGGTGGCGTGCAGGGGCGAAGGGGTTCGCAGTGGCGCTGGTCGGTGTCGCCACGTGTATCGCCTCGCCGCTGTCCTGGACCCATCACTGGGTGTGGATCCTGCCACTGGCCGCCGCGGCCCTGCTGTCGAAGCGCCTGCCGTTCTGGTCCGTCGTGACGACGGCCGTGCTGGCCGTCTGGGTCTCGGCCTGCCTACCGCTCACCGTGTTGCCGTACGGCGAAGGCGCGGCCGAGCGCTATGGCGTCGTCGAGCAGCTCATCGCCAACTTCCAGCCGGTGCTGGCCGCTGCACTGGTGGTGGCTCTGTCGGTGGGGGTGCTACGGCACGGGATGCGTACCGGCGATCGCGAGGAATACGCTGCTGACCATGACGGACCAGCGAAGCTCCACCAAACCTGACATCAAGCCTCGGTCCCGCGTCGTCACCGACGGCCTGGAGGCGACAGCCGCCCGCGGCATGCTCCGCGCTGTCGGGATGGACGACGACGACTTCGCCAAGCCCCAGATCGGGGTCGCGTCCAGCTGGAACGAGATCACGCCCTGCAACCTGTCCCTCGACCGACTCGCCAAGGCCGTCAAGGACGGGGTGCATGCGGCCGGCGGCTATCCCTTGGAGTTCGGAACCATCTCGGTCTCCGACGGCATCTCGATGGGGCATGAGGGGATGCACTACTCGCTGGTGAGCCGGGAGGTGATCGCCGACTCGGTCGAGACGGTGATGTCGGCCGAACGGCTCGACGGGTCGGTGCTGCTGGCCGGCTGCGACAAGTCCCTGCCCGGCATGCTGATGGCGGCGGCGCGGCTCGATCTGGCGTCGGTGTTCCTCTACGCCGGCTCGATCATGCCCGGCAAGGTGGGAGACACCGATGTCACCATCATCGACGCCTTCGAGGCGGTCGGCGCCTGCGTGAAGGGGTTGATCACCCGTGAGCAGGTGACGGAGGTGGAGAAGGCGATCTGCCCCGGGGAGGGGGCCTGTGGTGGCATGTACACCGCCAACACGATGGCCTCGGCCGCGGAAGCGCTGGGCATGTCACTGCCCGGATCGGCAGCGCCGCCGGCCGTGGATCGCCGGCGGGACGGGTTTGCCCGCCGGAGCGGCCAGGCTGTGGTCGAGATGCTGCGCCAGGGCATCACGGCCCGGCAGATCCTCACCAAGGAAGCCTTCGAGAACGCCATCGCCGTCACGATGGCGTTCGGCGGGTCGACCAATGCGGTGCTGCATCTGTTGGCGATCGCGTACGAGGCCGAGGTCGAGTTGACCCTGGACGACTTCCGTCGGGTCGGGGCGAAAGTGCCCCACCTGGGCGACCTGAAGCCGTTCGGCCGCTACGTCATGTACGACGTCGATCGGGTCGGTGGCGTCCCGGTCGTCATGAAGGCGCTGCTGGAGGCTGGGCTGCTCCACGGTGACTGCCTCACCGTGACCGGACGCACCATGGCCGAGAATCTGGCCGACATCGCTCCGCCCGACATCGACGGCACGATCATCCGCACCCTTGGTGCGCCCATCCATCCGACCGGCGGGATCACCATCCTGGAAGGAACTCTGGCCCCCGAGGGCGCCGTGGTGAAGAGTGCCGGGTTCGACGAGACCACCTTCACCGGGACAGCCCGCGTCTTCGACGGAGAGCGTGCCGCGATGGACGCCCTCGAGGACGGCACCATCACCGGCGGAGACGTTGTGGTGATCCGCTACGAGGGGCCGAAGGGTGGGCCGGGGATGCGGGAGATGCTGGCCATCACCGGGGCCATCAAGGGCGCCGGACTCGGCAAGGAGGTGCTGCTGATCACCGACGGTCGGTTCTCCGGCGGCACCACCGGCCTCTGCGTCGGGCACATCGCGCCGGAGGCCGTGGACGGGGGACCGATCGCCCTGCTGCGCGACGGTGACCGGATCACCCTCGACGTGGCGCACGGCCGACTGGATGTGGACCTGACTGCTGAGGAACTGGAGCAACGTCGTACGGAGTGGACTCCCGCCGATCCCCCGGCCCGGGCTCGTCGCGGGGTCCTGGCCAAGTACGCGAAGACGGTGCAGTCGGCCAACATCGGCGCGATCTGTCGCTGACGAGGTCGCGGGGGGATTTTTTGGATGGACTACGTCGTCGTACGCGCTGAGGGCCACGGGTACTTCCTTGATCCCACCCGGTACCTTGCGGCGCTCAAAACTCTGGCCCCACAGTTGCCGCCGGGAGCGCGGGCCCATGCCGAAGACCCCGAGCACTACAACTTCTACGGCCTGAGGTGCGTGAAGGATTTGGAGTTCGGGTCGTTCTTGCTGACTGGCGGAGGACGTAACAGATTGCGGCTGCTGCCGAACATCTTCAAGCACGACGAAGGCTTGGACATGGACTACGAGGAGGTCCGGCAGATCGCCGTCGAACCGAGCTCGGCTGACGGTCTGCTCGGATCGGTGCTGTTGAACGAGCTCAGGCCGGACGGAGACGGCGTGTGCCACGAGGTCAGACTGACGGGTGGCACCATTCGCATCGTTGCGCGCGACGTCACCGCACACTGGCTGTCGGTGTCGTGGATCTGGTCACTCACCGGATTCCATGGTGCCGAGTCGGAGACATGGCTGCTTCCCGGTCTGCCCGACGAGGTGGTGCGGGAGAGCCTGGGGTTCATCCCTGACGGGGCGGCGGAGGCATCGTCGGCCTTGCTGGAGGCGGTCCGGCCTCTGTGCGACGATCGATTCCAGCCGAGCCATTTCGACCACGTCATGATTGGACGGCAAGTGAATCGGTTGTTGGAGGAGACGGCACCGACCGCAGGTCCGCAACCACCGTCAGCTGTTTCCTAGGGCGTCCTAGTATTGAGACGTCTGTCCGAATACTGGAATCGACGGTATGTCGGGTTGACGGAACGGGGTCCGAGGGCGAAAGCTGTCATCGTGCATCGCCACCAGATTCTCGTACTTTGCCAGCGTGCTGGATGAGCCACTGACTCAACCGGCACGCTCCCTCGTCTGCCTCACGGCGGCGGGGGTTTTTTGTTGCAGCAGCGAGGATCGCGGCACTCCGCACGGAACCGCACGACACACGAGAGGTCGACGACAGATGAAGGACCAGCAGGAGACCCCCAAGGGGCATCCCGCGGTGCCGGCTCCGCCCGGCAGCGGTACGACGACAACCCAGACCGCGCAGGTCACCGGGTCGCAGTCCCTCGTACGCTCCCTCGAGCTGGTCGGAGCGGAGAACATCTTCGGCATTCCGGGTGGGGCGATCCTTCCGGCGTACGATCCGCTGTTCGACTCCCAGAAGGTGCGTCACATCCTGGTGCGCCACGAGCAGGGAGCGGGCCACGCTGCCCAGGGCTATGCAATGGCCACCGGCAAGGTGGGCGTGTGCATGGCAACCTCCGGGCCGGGTGCGACCAACCTGGTGACGCCGCTGGCCGACGCACACATGGACTCGGTGCCGGTGGTGGCGATCACGGGCCAGGTGGCAAGTCCCCTGATCGGGACTGACGGCTTCCAGGAGGCCGACATCTGCGGCATCACGATGCCGATCACCAAGCACAACTTCCTGGTCAAGAACGCCGAGGAGATTCCGCACGCCATTGCGTCGGCGTTCCACATTGCCTCCACCGGGCGTCCCGGTCCGGTCCTGGTCGACATCACCAAGGACGCCCTCCAGGCGTCCACGACCTTCTCCTGGCCACCGACTCTGGACCTGCCGGGCTACCGCCCGGTCAGCAAGCCGCACGGCAAGCAGGTCCGCGAAGCCGCCAAGTTGATCGCCGCCGCGACCCGGCCGGTGTTCTACGTGGGCGGCGGGGTGGTCAAGGCGGGCGCCGCAGCAGAACTGCGCGAGCTCGTCGAGCTGACCGGGATCCCGGTGGTCACCACGTTGATGGCCCGCGGTGTCTTCCCTGACTCCCACGACCTCAACTTCGGCATGCCGGGCATGCACGGCGCTGTGGCAGCTGTGGGTGCCCTGCAGCGCAGTGACCTGTTGATCTCGCTCGGTGCCCGGTTCGATGACCGGGTCACCGGCAACCTGGACAGTTTCGCTCCCGGGGCGAAGGTGATCCATGTCGACATCGATCCGGCTGAGATCTCGAAGAACCGAGTGGCCGATGTCCCGATCGTGGGGGACTGCAAGGACGCGATCGCCGAGCTCACCGGCCGTCTACGTGAGGAGCAGTTGCCCTCGATCGACGCCTGGGTGAGCTATGTCAAGGACCTGCGGCGCCGTTACCCGACCGGCTACGACGAGCCCACTGACGGCTCGTTGTCCCCGCAGTCAGTGATCCGCCGAATCGGCGAACTCACCGGACCGGATGCCTACTACACAGCCGGCGTCGGCCAGCACCAGATGTGGGCCGCGCACTTCCTGCCGTTCGAGAAGCCGGGCCACTGGCTCAACTCCGGCGGTCTGGGCACCATGGGGTACTGCGTGCCCGCTGCCATGGGAGCCAAGGTCGGCCGTCCTGACTCGGTGGTCTGGGGGATCGACGGCGACGGTTGTTTCCAGATGACCAATCAGGAGCTCGTCACCTGCGCCGTGGAAGGGATCCCGGTCAAGATCGCGGTGATCAACAACCAGTCGCTCGGGATGGTGCGGCAGTGGCAGACCCTGTTCTACGAGGGTCGCTACTCCAACACCGATCTGAAGACCAATCGGGTGCCCGACTTCCCGAAGCTGGCCGAGGCAATGGGCTGTGTCGGTCTGCGGGCCGAGGCAGCCGAGGACGTCGACGCGGTGATCGAGAAGGCCCTGGCGATCGACGACCAGCCGGTCGTGGTCGAGTTCGTGGTGCACAAGGACGCCATGGTGTGGCCGATGGTCGCCGCCGGCACCAGCAACGACGAGATCAAGGTCGCCAAGGACCTGGCTCCCGAGTGGGACAAGGAGGAACTCTGATGCACACCCTGAGCGTGCTGGTGGAGAACAAGCCGGGTGTGCTCACCCGGGTCGCCGGTCTGTTCGCGCGACGCGGGTTCAACATCGAGTCCCTCGCCGTCGGAACCACCGAGCACCCCACCGTCTCGCGCATCACCCTGGTGGTGAACGTTGAGGACGATGTCCTGGAACAGGTGACCAAGCAGCTCAACAAGCTCGTCGAGGTCCTCAAGATCGTCCAGCTCGAGAGCGACGCCGCCCGCCGACAGCTCGTGCTGGTCAAGGTCCGGGCCGATCAGTCCACCCGGAGCCAGGTCCTCGACGTGGTCCAGCTCTTTCAGGCCAAGGCGGTCGACATCACCCCCGAGACCATCACGATCGAGGCCGTCGGCACCCCGGAGCGCCTCGACATGCTGGTGCGCATCCTGGAGCCCTTCGGGGTGCGCGAACTGGTCCAGTCCGGCGTGGTCGCGATCGGCCGGGGTAGCCGGTCGATTTCGGACCGCGCACTGCGCCCGGTGCGGCAGGAGGCATGATGATGTCCGCTGCCGACACCGAAACGACAATCTGCACGACAACCCGCACGACAACTGAAGGAGACACCCGACGTGCCCGCTGAAATGTTGTACGACGACAACGCTGACCTCTCGATCATCCAGGGCCGTAGCGTCGCGATCATCGGCTTCGGCAGCCAGGGCCATGCCCACGCGCTGTCGCTGCGTGATTCCGGTGTCGACGTTCGCGTCGGCCTGGCCGAGGGCAGCAAGAGCCGCGAGCGCGCCGAGGCCCAGGGCCTGCGCGTCGTGACTCCCGCCGAGGCCGCAGCTGAAGCTGACCTGATCATGCTGCTCGTCCCCGACCACGTCGCCCGCAAGGTGTACGCCGAGGACGTCGAGCCGAACCTGCAGGACGGCGACGCGCTGTTCTTCGCGCACGGCTTCAACATCCGCTTCGGCTACATCACCCCGCCCAAGGGTGTCGATGTCGCGATGGTCGCCCCCAAGGGCCCGGGCCACCTGGTCCGCCGCGAGTACGCCGAGGGTCGTGGCGTCCCGGTGCTCGTCGCTGTCGAGCAGGACGCGACCGGCAACGCCTGGCCGCTCGCCCTCTCGTACGCGAAGGGGATCGGCGGCCTGCGCGCCGGCGGCATCAAGACCACCTTCACCGAGGAGACCGAGACCGATCTGTTCGGCGAGCAGGCCGTTCTGTGTGGCGGTGCCAGCCAGCTGATCATGGCCGGCTTCGAGACCCTGGTCGACGCCGGCTACCAGCCGGAGGTCGCCTACTTCGAGTGCCTGCACGAGCTGAAGCTGATCGTCGACCTCATGTACGAGGGCGGTATCGCCAAGCAGCGTTGGAGTGTCTCCGACACCGCCGAGTTCGGTGACTACGTCTCCGGCCCGCGGGTGATCGACGACCACGTCCGCGAGAACATGAAGGCGGTTCTCACCGACGTGCAGAACGGCACCTTCGCGAAGCGCTTCATCGATGACCAGGATGCCGGTGCGCCGGAGTTCAAGAGCTTCCGGGCCGAGGGGGAGAAGCACCGTATCGAGCAGGTCGGTCGCGAGCTCCGCAACCTGATGGCCTGGGTCAAGAGCCACGACGACGACTACGTCGAGGGCACTGCCGCGCGCTGAGCCCACCGCCAGTCGGCACAACGGCCCCTGCGCCCTTCACGAGAGGGGGCAGGGGCCGTTCGCGTTCTTGTCGGCTGACGGAGCAAGGATCAGCGTGAGCCGAAGGACAGCACCGTGAGCCGGCTCCCGTCCGGGGCGACCCCGGTGGCAACCATCCACTTGCGACTGAGCGAGGAGGACTGGGTGCCACGGGTGAGATCAGAGTTGACCAGGCAGACATCGGTGTAGCCCACGAGTTCGACCGGTCGGGCACCGCTCTTCTGGCACGCGCCGTACCGTGACAGCAGGGCCTTGCCCACCGCCTCGGCGTGCTGGGCGTCAGTACGCAGCTGGGCGTCGATCTGGAAGTCGGCGTTGTTCTTCGTGTAGGAGGACTTGACCAGTTGGGTGCCGTCCGGAAGGGCGAAGTCGGACCAGTGGTTGTAGTCCGCCACGGTCAGGTTGGTGCAGCGGTAGCCGCCCCAGGTGTTCGTGCACTGCGTACCGCGGTCGGTGGTGAACGAGAAGTACGGCACACCCCAGCGGCCGGCGTTGACGGTGAGGATCATGAGTGCGGCGACGATGACCAGGGTCATGGCAGCGATGCCGACCAGGACCCGTCCGGCCTTGCGCAGGTGGGGATGGGCAGGATGGACCAGGACGGCCGCCTCACCCTCCGGTGTGCGGCCGGCCTGCAAGAGGTGCGGTCCCGGTGGGGTCGCCATGCCAGCCACGATGACCCCAGCAGAGGCGTCGTTCAAGCGAAGATGGCCGTTCGAGACCATTCCTTGATCTGGACGCGCCGACGACGCGGGATCGGTCAGGAACGGCGTACGGCGATGATGACGGCAGTGTCGTCAGCGACCATCAGGTCGACGCTGGCGAACCGTTCGTCGCTCAGCCACTCCTGACGGACCAGGTCGACGCGGCCGCCGGCCAGAGGCGGCCAGCTCGCGGTCGGGACGAAGTCGTCCAGCACCACGATGCCACCTGGCTCGACCAGGGCGATGACCTCCTCCCGAGGGGCGTTCTTGGCCGAACCGGCGTCCAGGAAGAGCAACGAGAAGGGGGCATGCTCGGCGAGCGTCGTCCAGTCGGCGTGGATGACCTCGATGTTGTCGCCGGCGAACATGTCCATCACTGAGTGAGCCAGCTCGCCGTCGAGTTCCGCGGTGATCACCCGCGTTTCCGGCCCCGCCCCCGACCGCAGCCAGGCGGCGCCCACGCCGCAGCCGGTGCCGCACTCGGCAATTGCGCCGGTGCGCGTCGCTGCCAGCGCTGCGAGCAGACGCCCGGTCTCGGACCGGGTGACGTGGAGGTAACCACGTTCGAGGGACATGCGCAGCGCCTTGCTGACCAGGCTGGGGACCTCGGGGGGAGCGCTCACCGAGCCAGTGTTCCGGTGGGGCGGGGGAGCGGGGGCTGCTTCCGGCATCCGAGACGATCCGGAACTGGTTCGTGAACAGATAGTCGGGCGTCCTAGTATTTTCTCCATGTACGAGATGTATCCGCAGCAGTGGGGAGCCCGGGCCGAGCAGCCCGAGGATGCCCAGCGCGCCGAGAAGCCTCGGCGTCGCGCCCGACGTGCACACTCCGTCGCGCCGCGGGTCATTCGCGTAGCGAACCGCTGAGCGACCGTTCTCGCTCCTTCTCACCCGTGTCCGGGGTGCCGTGGCGTTCTCCGCGGGGTTGCGCTTCTGCGCACCCGAAACGTCTCATGGTGCACACCAGGGCCACCGCGCAGTTTCCGCGGGCCCGGACCACCGGCCTGAGGTGACCCTCGGCCGGTGGTCGGTCAGCTCAGGCGCTCACCCGAGCAGCGATCGCGTCGCCGATCTGGGTGGTGGTCCGCTTCGTCGTACCCCGCTCGATGATGTCGGCGCGGCATGCCTCGGCGACCTTCTTCGCCTCGGCGTCGCGTCCGACGTGCTCGAGCAACATGCTGATCGACAGAATGGCCGCGGTCGGGTCCGCGATGCCCTGACCGGCGATGTCGGGGGCAGAACCGTGCACCGGTTCGAACATCGAGGGATGCGTCCGGTCAGGGTTGATGTTGCCGCTGGCGGCCAGTCCGATACCTCCGGTGATGGCGGCCGCCTCGTCGGTCAGGATGTCGCCGAACAGGTTGTCGGTGACGATCACGTCGAAGCGAGCCGGATCGGTGACCAGGAAGATGGTCGCGGCGTCGACGTGCAGGTAGTCGGTGGTGACCTGAGGGAACTCCTGTGCCACGGTCTCGAAGATCCGACGCCAGAGGCCACCGGCATTCACCAGCACGTTGTGCTTGTGCACCAGGGTCACCTTGTTGCGACGCTTCACTGCACGGGCGAAGGCGTCACGTACCACGCGCTCGACGCCGTACGCCGTGTTGACGCTGACCTCGGTGGCGATCTCGTGCTCGGTGCCCGCGCGAACGACGCCGCCGTTGCCGCAGTACAGGCCCTCAGTTCCCTCACGGACCACGACGAAGTCGATCTCCTTGCCGGACGTCACCGAATCGGCCAGCGGGCTGGCGACGCCGGGGTACAGCACGCTCGGACGCAGGTTCACGTAGTGGTCGAAGGCGAAGCGGAGCTTCAGCAGCAGGCCACGTTCCAGCAGTCCCGACGGGATCTCGGTGTCACCGGGAGCTGCTCCGACGGCGCCGAGCAACAGGACGTCGCAGGCATCCAGCTCGGCGATGTCGACGTCGGTCAACACCTCACCGGTCCGCTTCCAACGATCCGCTCCGAGGTCGAACTCCTTGATCTGGAAGGCATTCTCGCCGGCCGCGGCCCGCAGCACCTTGAGTGCTTCAGCCACCACCTCTGGGCCGATGCCGTCGCCACCGATCACGCCGATCGTCTGCACCGGCTGGGATCCTGCTGCCATGTTCGCCTCCTCAGTCACGGCGGACAGCGTAGGGCCTGCGGATGGGCGGGAGCCGACGTCTCAGCGGCTGGGGCGATTGCCTGGCGGACGGGTCGTGCCCAGGCGGGAAGAGTCGCCCCACGGCGACCACGCCCGGGTGTAGCGTGCCGCGCATGGCCCTGATGTTCGAGCGACGACCGCACCCCTCACCCCGTGCCCAGGCTGAGCGCGAGGCCGTTCTGGCCAACCCCGGCTTCGGGCTGCACTTCACTGACCACATGGCGGTCGCGACGTGGACCGCTGCCGAGGGATGGCTCGAGTCCGCGGTGGTCCCGTACGGACCCTTCCAACTTGACCCCGCGACCGCGGTGCTGCACTACGCCCAGGAGATCTTCGAAGGCTTGAAGGCCTACCGGTGGGCTGACGACACGGTGCGCCTTTTCCGTCCCGAACGCAATGCGGCGCGCCTCCAGCAATCGGCGCGTCGACTCGCACTGCCGGAGCTGCCCGTCGAGGACTTCCTCACCAGCGTGGCGGGTCTGGTGCAGGCCGACAAGGACTGGGTGCCCTCCGGTGGGGAAACCTCGCTCTACGTCCGCCCGTTCATGTTCGCCTCGGAGGCGTTCCTCGGTGTCCGGCCGGCCAAACGGGTCACCTACTGTGTCATCGGTTCGCCTGCTGGAGCCTACTTCTCGGCCGGGGTGAAGCCGGTGAGCATCTGGGTCTCGGAGAACTACACGCGGGCCTCGCCGGGTGGTACCGGCGCGGCCAAGTGCGGCGGCAACTATGCCGCGTCCCTGCTGGCCCAGGCCGAAGCCTCGGAACACGGATGCGACCAGGTGCTGTTCGCCGACGCCCAGGAATTCAAGTACGTCGAGGAGCTCGGCGGGATGAACGTCTACCTGGTGAAGGGCAACCAGCTGCACACTCCGCAGCTCACCGGATCCATCCTGGAGGGCGTCACCCGTGACTCCGTGTTGAGCCTGGCTGCTGACCTGGGGCTGGAGCCGGTGGAACGCCGCATCGAGGTGGCCGAACTGCTCGACGGCATCGCCGACGGCTCGATCGACGAGGTGTTCGCCTGTGGTACGGCAGCGGTGATCACCCCGATCGGCTCGCTGAAGACCGCCGATCGCACTGTCAGCCTGGCCGGAGCGGACGATCTGAAGGTGACCACGGAGATCCGCTCCCGGCTGCTCGACATCCAGTACGGTCGCGCCGACGACCCGCACGGCTGGATGCACGAGGTCGCCTGAGTCGTTTGGCACGGTCCACGCCGATCGAGCCGGGTCGGCACTCGCGTCGACAATGTCGAGATCCGGGCTCGGGGTCGAGATCCGGGCCCGGGGTCTCGACACGCTCGCTGCGCTCGTTACTCGACCCACGGAGGTCGCTCGCGGGTGGTCGCTCGTATCGGGGGTTCACGGGGGTCGTCCCCCGTGCTCGCAGGTTGGTCGCTCGTACCGGGGGTTCACGGGGGTCGTCCCCCGTGCTCGCAGGTTGGTCGCTCGTACCGGGGGTTCACGGGGGTCGTCCCCCGTGCTCGGAACTGTGCCTATACTGACGGCGTGGTCACCACCCAGATGATCCTGATTATTGACTAGCGCGTCGCACCACCCCGCGACGCGCTGAACCTCCTGTCCACGTACGGGAGGTTTTTTCGTTGTCGGACTTGTTCCGACACCCGAGTAGTTGGCGTCGGAGATGCTCCGACGTCCGAGCAGTTCGAAAGGGACCGATGTCCACCCAGGCACAGCCGACCCAGCCGGAGACGTTCCATGTCTTCGACACCACCCTGCGCGATGGCGCCCAGCAGGAGGGGCTCCGGCTGTCGGTCGCCGACAAGATCCGCATTGCCACCCTGTTGGACGAGTTGGGTGTCGGCTTCATCGAAGGCGGCTGGCCGGGGGCCAACCCGAATGACACGGCCTTCTTCACCGCGGCGGCCCGGGGGGACCTGCTGTTGAAGAATGCCGCGCTGGTGGCCTTCGGGTCGACGCGGCGGGCCGGCGGTGCGGCGGCTGATGACCCGCTGGTGGGCGCGACCCGCGACTCGGCCGCACAGGTCGCCTGTCTGGTGGCGAAGTCGCACGACGGCCACGTGGAGCGCGCCCTGCGTACGACCTTGGCCGAGAACCTGGACATGATCCGTGACACGGTCACCCACCTGCGCAGCGAGGGGATGCGCGTCTTCATCGACTGCGAGCACTTCTTCGACGGCTATCTGCGCAACCAGGCATACTCGCGCGAGGTGCTGCAGACCATCGCCGAGGCGGGAGCGGAGGTGGCGGTGCTGTGCGACACCAACGGCGGGATGCTGCCCTCGTGGATCGGCGACATCGTTGGTGAGGTCGCTCAGCTCGGGCTTCCGCTCGGCATCCACTGCCACAACGACACCGGTTGTGCAGTGGCCAACACGATGGCCGCGGTCGAAGCCGGCGCCATGCACGTACAGGGCACCATCAACGGGTACGGCGAACGTACCGGCAATGCCGACCTGGGCACGGTGGTGGCGAACCTGGAGCTCAAGTACGGGTGGCGGGTGCTGCCGCATGCCGACTCGCTCACTGAGCTGACACGGATCTCGCACGCGATCGCGGCGGTCACCAATGTTGCCGAGTCGCCGCGTCAGCCGTACGTGGGTGTGTCGTCCTTCGCCCACAAGGCGGGTCTGCACGCCAGCGCGATCAAGGTCGATCCGAACCTCTACCAGCACATCGATCCTGCGCTGGTGGGCAATGACATGCGGATGCTGATCTCCGACATGGCCGGTAGGGCCAACATCCAGATCAAGGGCGAGGAACTCGGCTTCGACCTGTCCGACCGGGACCTGGCTGCACAGATCACCGATGTGGTGAAGGAACGGGAATCGCGCGGCTACAGCTACGAGGCCGCCGACGCCTCGTTCGAGTTGTTGTTGCGTGACTGCCTCGGACAGTTGGACAAGCCGTTCTCGATCCTGAACTGGCGGGTGCTGACCCACGCCGCCCACGAGAACGACGCGGACACCGAGGCGACCGTGAAGTTGGAGGCCAAGGGTGCTGCGCAGGCGTTTGTGGGGGAGGGCAACGGCCCGGTCGATGCCCTCGCCCAGGCATTGCGCCGTGCCCTGGAGCCGGCCTTCCCGCACGTCATGCACTACGACCTGACCGACTACCGAGTCCGGATCATCGACACCGGGCACGGCACCGATGCCTCGGTTCGGGTCCTGATCGACACCCGGGACGGCGAACACACCTGGACCACCGTCGGGGTGGGGACGAACGTCATCGAGGCCTCCTGGGAGGCCCTCAGCGACGCCTATCTCTACGGGCTGGTCAAGTCTCGCTGAGACCGAGGAAGGCCAACAGGGCTTCGGATCCGGTGACCTCGATCGGATCGCCCCGTACGAATGCAGCCGGAGTCAGCACGAGTCGCTGGTTCAGCGCGACCGTGCCCTGGCGGTCCAGGCGGTGGACGCCGTCCGGACGGTAGCCGACCTTGCGGCTCACAGCGAGCGAGGCGGGGTTGTCCAGGAAGGCGCCCGAGGTGATCTCCTCGGCAGCGAGCACGTCGAATGCGAAGGCGCAGACGGCTTGGCGCATTCGGGTGCCGATGCCCCGTCCGTGATGGCGCAGGGCCAGCCAGGAGCCGGTCTCGGTGGAGCGGGTCACCGGGAACCTGTCGGCGTCAAGACCTTGGATGCCGAGCATCTCGCCGTTGCGTCGGACCGCGAACTGCAGACTCCAGTGCTCGGGCGTGAGTGACGCCTTGGTCCTCGCGACATAGCGGAAATACTCGGCCGGCAACTGCTCCGGTGGCGCGGCTGTCCACGGAATGTAGAACGGCATCCGATCCGGGGCATGAATCCCCGACTGCACCAGAGCGACGAGTTCGGCGACATCGGACTCTCGCACCACACGCAGTTCGAGGTCTCCGGCCGTGACCGTCAGACCGTACGGAGGCCAGATCTCCTCCAGGCGTGGGGTCGCAGGGTTCCCTGTCATGCCGACAGCGAACCGGACGCGACCATGGCGGCACAAGCGGTTTGTTTCCCAAGGTGCGCCTCGAGCACGGATCAGCACATCACGGGGTCATTCGTTCAGAAGTCAGGTCGCAGCCCCGTGAAGTTCACCCGGAGTTCGCCGCGAGCACTCAAGACGGACGCACTGATCCGGTGGTGTCAGTCCCACATCCCCATGGACAAAGGAGACTTCCATGACGGAACCCGTCACCCGACGCGGCTTCCTCGGCGGCTCGGCGGTCGCGCTCGGCTTCGCCTTCACCGGTGCCGGGAGCCTCGAGCCGTTCGTTCGCAAGGCCGCCGCTGAGGTCACCCGCGCCTCGGCAGGCTATGGCCCGCTGCAGTACCAGCCGGGGAAGGTCATTGCCCTCCCCGAGGGCTTCAGCTACAAGGTGGTCGGACAGACCGGCGTGCTGTCCGGGGGCGGCATCGTCCACCCGGACGACCCCGATGCGATGGGTGTGTTCGCCGGCGAGGACGGTGGTTCGATCCTGGTCACCAATCACGAGAACAGCGGTAGCGAGACCCACCCGGTCCCGCAGACGGAGGGCATCGTGTACGACCCGGGGGCGATCGGGGGTTGCACCACGATCGTCGTGGATGCCGACAACAACAACGTGCAGCAGTACGCCTCGGTGGCCGGCACCAACAACAACTGTGCCGGTGGCATCACCCCGTGGGGGACCTGGCTGACCTGCGAGGAGACCGAGGCGCGCAAGAACGCCACGCTGCAGCACGACCACGGCTACGTGTTCGAGGTCGATCCGACCAGCCTGGAGGCCAACATCGGGCGTTCGGCCATCCCGTTGAAGTTCATGGGCCGCTACTCGCACGAAGCCTGCGCGGTCGACCCGGCGACCGGTACGACCTACCTCACCGAGGACGCCGGCAATCCGAACGGTCTCTACTTCCGCTGGACCCCGCCGGCCGGGTTCGAGCTCGGCAAGGGTGCCCTCCACGAGCTGGCCACCAGCGAGGGCGGTGACACCGCGGGATCCCTGCAGGCCATGAAGTGCTTCGACGGGGATGGCAACCACGTGCCCGATCTCGCTGCTGCCACCGAGGTCAACACGAAGTACCGGGTGGAATGGGTGGACGTGCCCGACCGCGATGCCCGCACGGTGTCGGTCCGCAAGCAGTTCAGCGACGACCAGATCACCCGCTCCCGCAAGCTCGAGGGCCAGTGGTGGGCCGACGGCGGTGCGTACTTCGTGTCCAGCTTTGCTCGACTCGGCGACGGTTCGGTCAACGAGCACGACGGCCAGGTGTGGTTCTACGATCCGAAGCACTCCCGCATCACACTCAGACCATCTTCGGCGTGAACCCCGATCCCGACACCGAGGGCACGAACTTCGACGGCCCGGACAACATCACCGTCTCGCCCCATGGCGGCCTGATCCTGGCCGAGGACGGCGACGGCAAGTCGCACCTGGTCGGCGTCACTGCCCAGGGCAAGGCCTACCCGTTGGCCCTCAACCAGGACAGTGACAGTGAGTTCTGCGGCCCGGCGTTCAATGCGAGTGGTGACACGCTGTTCGTCAACATCCAGAACCCCGGCTACACGCTGGCGATCACGGGTCCGTGGGGTCGTCCGAGCAATGCTGCCCATGGCACGGGGCCGAAGAAGTAGTCCATCACCCGACGGCCAACGCCGAGCTGATGACCGCGAGTGCCTGGTCCAGCTCGGCGTCGGTCACCCCGCCGAAACCCAGCACCAGCCCGGTCGCCGAAGACGTACGGCAGTACTCCGACAGCAGCGGGACCCGGAATCCTGAAGCCCGCAGGAGATCCCGAACCCGTACGGCGACGTCCTGCGGCAGCAGCCAGGTCGCATACATGCCGGCAACCGGGCCGGCCAAGGTCGCGTACGGTTCGAGTGCGGTCACCACCCTGGCGGCCCGGGCCGCATACACCTGCCGCGCGGTGCGCGCCACGGCATCGGCGTACCCATCCCGCAGGAGCGACAGGAAGGCCCGTTGCAGCGGCCAGGACGCTGTGTCGTGGGTGCGCTCACGAAGCTCGTCGAGGGCTGCCCGCACCGAGGGCGGTGCGACCATCCAGCCGAGGCGGAGTTCGGGCATCACCGACTTCGACGCCGTACCTAGGTAGGCGACGCAGGACTGGTCCAGTGAACACAGGGCCGGGACCGGGGCGACGTCGTAGCGGAACTCGGAGTCGTAGTCGTCCTCGATCACCAGCGCGCCGGCATCTCGTGCGGATGACAGCAGTCGGAGTCGATGGTCCGCCGGCATCACCTGTCCCAGCGGGTGCTGGTGGGCCGGGGTGACGTAGGCCGCCGCGGCGCCGGTGAGGTCATCGATCGCCGTGCCGGCTGGGATGTCGAGGATGGCGCGCCCGTACGAGCGGGCGGTCGCGGCCGCGGCGCGGTATCCGGGATCGTCGATCGCCACAGCACCGGCCGGCAGTACGGCGAGCAGTTGCCGCAGCCCGGCGGTGGTTCCGGCCGTGATACGCACCTCGTCGGGCGTCACCGCGATTCCGCGGGTACGCACGAGGCGTTCGGCGACTGCCTCCCGCAACGGCGCCAGGCCGCGGGCATCGTCGTAGCCGCGGGGTGGTTCGGCTGCGGACACCTCCCGCCAGGCTCGTCGCCACAGAGCCCGGTGCCGGGGGTCGATCCACGGGGTACCGGCGCCCAGGTCAACCAGGGGGCGCTGGTCGGCCGCCCCGCGTCGGCCGGATGGGGTGCGGCGCGAGCCAGGTGGCAGCGGGCCCGTTCCGACGAAGGTCCCCGAACCGTGGCGGGCCTGGGTCCAGCCCTCGGTGAGCAACTGTTCCCAGGCCTGTTCGGTGACCGTGCGAGAGACTCCGAGCTCTCGGGCCAGTTGACGACTGCTCGGTAGTCGAGTGCCGACCGGCAGTGTGCCGGCGATGATTGATGTGCGGACCCGGTCAGCGATCTGCACCCCGAGCGGCCTGCTGTCAGTACGGTCCAACACGATCGGCAAGGGAGTGGGGCCGGCGGAACTGGTCATCAAGTGTCCTGTCAGACTGAGCTCGAATTGTCCCGTGCACAAGGGACACTTCGTCGCCACCATGGTGACATGCAGTTGGAGCCGACGCCACGAACCACGATCACTCGCGGCAGGAATCGCCGCGTTGCCGAGCGCGAGCGGCTGATCGGTTTCCTCACCGAGGCACCGCTCGCCCATCTGGGCGTCGTGGTGGCGAACGGTCCGGTGGTGCTCCCGGTGGCCTTCGCCATTGATCCCGACGGTGTCGATCGGGGAGGATCGCTGTATGTGCACGGATCTGTCGCCGCTCGGTGGCTCACCGGGGCGACAGGAACGACCGTCTGTGTGACGGTGACCGAGCTCGACGGGCTGGTGGCGGGCCGCTCCGCCTTCCACCACTCCATGAACTATCGCTCGGCGGTCGTGATCGGCGCGGCCCGACTCGTCCACACCCGGGAGGAACGGCAGCATGCGCTCGACCTCATCGTGGACCACATGATCCCGGGTCGTGCAGCCGAACTGCGACCGAGTACGCGCAAGGAGTTGGCCGCCACTGCCGTGCTCGCCGTGCCGTTGTACGAGGCATCGATGAAGGAACGCGCCGGCGGGCCGGTTGACGAACCCTCCGACGTCGCGGCAGGGATGTGGGGTGGACACATCCCGCTGCAGCGCAGGGTGGGTGCAGCGGTCCCCGACGCTGACGCCACGGGGGAGGTTCCGGCTTCGGTCGCCGGCATCAACCGGCGGTGATCCGATCCAGCACGATCGAACCGGGCGTCGTGGCCTCCTGGCCGATCTCGTAGCCGCCGTCGAGCGCGGCGATGGCGGAGGCGAAACGCTCGGGAGTGTCGGTGTGCAAGGAGAAAAGAGTCTCGCCCGTCCGTACGGGATCACCCGGCCGTTTGTGCCAGGTGACGCCCGCGGCAGCCTGCACGGTGTCCTCCTTGCGGGCCCTGCCCGCTCCCAGGCGCCAGGCGGCGATCCCCACCGCGTAGGCGTCGAGCCTCGTCAGTACTCCGTCGTTGCTCGCCGTCACCTGTTCGGTGTGGTGGGCCTGGGGGAGCGGTGCGTCGGGATCCCCACCCTGGGCGGCAATCATGCGCCGCCAGACATCCATGGCGCGCCCGGAGGCGAGTGCTTCGGCCGGGTCGGCATCCACCCCGGCTCCGGCGACCATCTCGCGGGCCAGGGCGAGCGTCAGTTCGACCACATCGGCCGGTCCGCCACCGGCCAGCACCTCGATCGACTCAGCCACCTCGATCGCATTGCCCGCGGTCAGGCCGAGCGGGGTCTCCATGTCGGTGAGCAGGGCCGTGGTCCGTACCCCGGCGGCGGTGCCGAGTCCGACCATGGTCTGCGCCAGGGTCGCAGCGTCCTTGCGATTCTTCATGAACGCACCGGAGCCCACCTTCACGTCCAGCACCAGGGCACCGGTGCCCTCCGCGATCTTCTTGCTCATGATCGATGAGGCGATCAGCGGGATCGACTCAACGGTGCTGGTGATGTCACGCAACGCGTACAACTTCTTGTCCGCCGGGGCGAGGTCGGCACCGGCCGCACAGATCACGGCGCCGACGTCCTCCAGCTGGGCCAGCACCTCACCGGTGTCGAGGTTGGCCCGCCATCCGGGGATCGACTCGAGCTTGTCGAGAGTGCCACCGGTGTGACCGAGGCCGCGCCCCGACAGCTGGGGGACGGCGACGCCGCAGGCTGCGACCAGCGGGGCCAGTGGCAGGGTGATCTTGTCGCCGACGCCGCCGGTCGAGTGCTTGTCGGCCGTGGGTCGGGACAGGCCGGAGAAGTCCAGTCGGGTGCCGGAGGCGATCATGGCCGCTGTCCATCGGTTCAGCTCATCAGCGTCGAGCCCGTTGAGGAAGACCGCCATCGCCATCGCCGCCATCTGCTCCTCGGCGACCCGGCCGTCGGTGTAGGCGGCGATCAGCCAGTCGATCTGGTCGTCACTCAGCCGCTGGCCGTCCCGCTTCGCGCGGATCACGTCCACGGTGTGGAAGACCGGTACGTACTCGGATGCACCCATGGGCACATCCAAGCACGGTGCTCGTCGTTGCGTGGCAGATCCTCCGGGACGACCGGCGCTAGTCTGAGCCAATGCGCCTTGCACGATTTTCCAGCGGTGGTGACCCGAGGTACGGCCTGGTCGAACTGGCCTCCGACGGGACCGACCATCCCGACACCATCGCCGTCCTGAACGGCGATCCGATGGCCGGCCCGGTGAACCTGACCGGGGAACGGGTCGACCTGGCACAGGCGCGCCTGCTCAGCCCGGTGATCCCGCGCAGCAAGGTCATCGGTGTGGGGCGGAACTTTGCCGCCCATGCAGCAGAACTGGGCAACGAGGTGCCGCAGACCCCGCTCACCTTCTACAAGCCGAACACCTCGGTCATCGGGCCCGGCGAGGCGATCGTGCATCCCGAGTGGACCCAGCAACTCTCGTACGAGGGCGAGCTCGCCGTGGTCATCGGTCGCATCGGCAAGCAGGTCCCGGCTGAGCGCGCCCGCGAGGTCATCTTCGGCTACACCATCGGCAATGATGTCACCGCCCGTGACCTGCAAGGCCCCGACAAGCAGTGGGCCCGGGCCAAGGGAACCGACACGTTCTGTCCGCTGGGGCCGTGGATCATCACCCACTTCGATCTCGACGAGGCGTCATCGTTGCGCATCACCACCACCGTCGACGGTGAGGTGAAACAGGACGGCAACACCGACCAGATGGTGCACGGCATTGCCGACCTGGTGGCCTACATCAGCTCCTACACGACCCTGCTGCCCGGGGACGTGATCCTGACCGGGACGCCCGAAGGGGTCGGCCGCATGCAGCCGGGGCAGACGGTGAGCGTCGAGATCGAAGGAATCGGCACGCTGAGCAACCCGGTCGTGGGTGAGGCTGTGTCCAACAAGGGGGACGACCCCCTTGAACCCCCGGTACGAACGAACAAACGTGGTTCCAACAAGGGGGACGACCCCCTTGAACCCCCGGTACGAACGAACAAGCGTGGTTCCAACAAGGGGGACGACCCCCTTGAACCCCCGATACGAACGAACAAGCGTGGTTCCAACAAGGGGGACGACCCCGTCACGCGATCGAGTGGCCCGTCCTGATGGCTCCCAAGTCCCGGACCCGCAAATCCGCGGGTCGTCGTCCCGGCCCGGCCCGGCCACCGCGACCGGCTGCGGCGACACAGCATTCGGCAGATCGGCGACCGACCATGGCCGACCTGCTGCCGGTGCTACCGGTGTCAGCCGGGCTCAGTCACCCGGAGGCGCAACGACATCCGGAGCGTCCGGCGATCCGTATCGTGCTGGGGCTGCTGCTGGGCGTGATGACGTACCTCGTGCTGTTGTCTGTGGTCACCGACCTGGTGCTGATGATCTCGCAGCGGGTCACCGGCAACACCCAGGACTGGGCCGACTACCGGGCACGGGCGGTGGCCGGCGAACTGCCCGAGGGCCTACTGGCGACCAACATCGCGATCAGCGCCCTGATTCCGGTCTGCTGGGCGCTACTGCGCTGGATCAACCTGGCACCGGCGGGCCTGCTGGTCTCGGTGGTGCGGCGGATCCGCTGGGGCTACCTGGCTGCCAGTGCCGGTGTCGCTCTCGTCGTCTTCGGTGCGATCCAGGCGGTCTCGTTGAGTTCCTCAGGGACGGTGCTGTCTCCGCAGCCGCAGTTCTGGTGGTTCGTGCTCGTCGTGGTGCTCACCTCGCCCTTCCAGGCGGCGGCCGAGGAGGTGTTCTTCCGCGGTTTCCTCCAACAAGGCTTGGGATCGGCGACCGGACGCTGGTGGATCGGGGTCATCGGAAGTTCGTTGTTGTTCGCGCTCGCCCACGGGACCCAGTCGCCGGCGTTGTTCGTCGACAGATTCGTTTTCGGGCTGGTGGCGGGGCTGCTCGTGTGGCGCACCGGTGGCCTGGAAGCGGGAATCGGCACCCACATCGTCAACAACATCATGGCTTTCGTCCTGGCAGGGCTGACCTCGACCATCGCCGAGGCGCGTGGCATGACGATGATCGAGTGGGACAAGGCCCTGATCGACGTGCTCACGTTCACCGTGATCGCCGCGGGTTGCTGGCTGGTCGCCACACGGCTGAAGGTCGCCCGGCTCACCCCCGAGTCCGGTTTGGGGGATCGGGCCCGGATCAGCTAGAGTTTCTCCTCGTTGCCCGAGCGATCGGGCGATGGGGTATGGGGTAATTGGCAGCCCGACTGATTCTGGTTCAGTTAGTCTAGGTTCGAGTCCTAGTACCCCAGCGGACGTGCCTCGCTGAGGCGCAGATTTCGCTGGTGTGACACGGAAGTGGTAGTGTTCATCCGGCTTGAGCTGCGCAGGTGCGGAGCACGGCAACCTGGCCCCGTTGTGTAGCGGCCTAGCACGCCGCCCTCTCAAGGCGGTAGCGCGGGTTCGAATCCCGTCGGGGCTACCAGGTGTCGCCCCTGGTCAGAAGTACTTCTGACCAGGGGCCGTTCTGCTTTCCAGGTGTGGGCGTGCGAACCGGGCAGGTGCCATCCTCCGAGCCCAGCTGACGGCGACAGGGTCGCCTAGGATCGGGAGCATGCCGGATGCTCTTCAGGCAGCACAGTTGCAGGCGATCGACACCGTGGACCGACTGACTCGATCCTTCGGAGGACAGGCGTGGCTCCGCGGCGGTTGGGCCATGGACTTCTGTCTCGGACATGTCACCCGGTCCCACACCGACGTCGACATCTTCATCGACGAGGTTGTCCACCGCCGGACGGTCGACGCGCTCATCGCGCAGGGTTGGGTCCTCGATGACCGGCTGCCGGTCGAGCGACAGGCCGATCTCTCGCGTGACGGTGTGGAGCTGTCCCTGAATCCGGTGCGCCAGGTCGAGGGCGTGGCTGTCCACGGCCCCGGCCCGTGGGAGGGCGAACCCTTCCCCGGCGACATGCTTGAGCACGCGGGTCGCACAACGGTGCAGGGGGTGGAGGCCTCCCACATCAGCCCGATGGCACAGATCGAGTTCAAGCTGATGACGCCGGTGTGGCGACCGGACCTGGGCGTCCGTACCAAGGACGAGGCGGACGTGGCCCTGCTGTGCCAGCACATGCTGGCTGGCCACAGACACCGACCGGATCGACACGAGGCGCGCTCGACCTCACCAGGACACCTGCACCGCATCGGTACCCCGACCGGATGGGTGGTTGCCGCCCGCGATGTCGACAGAGCCAGCCACCTGTGGCACGGAGGCCTGGGCTTCGCCGAACCGACGACATCGCCGGCGGGTCTCCCGGTCTGGGAACACCCGGACACCGGGCAACGCATCACCGTTGCCGGGTTCGATGAACCGGACCCTGCCGTGGCGCTCGGCGTGCGGTGCGACGACCTTGATCACTCGTTGCAGTCGATCGACCGGTTCGGTCTGACCGAGTACTGGCGGGACACCTCGGCCGACGGGACCCGGTTCGTCATGTGCCAGGGTGAACCGGGCGTGTTCCTCCTCCTGTACCAACAGCCCGAGCAGAACCCCCCGGCCCGGTGACCTCACAGCGCTCCGACCACGGCAGGCGGGCTTCCTGTGCTGGACAGCACACGGCCCCGCGCTCGGACGAGCGCGGGGCCGTGGTGACCGACGAAGGACCTGAGGGCCCTCACTCGGTGTTGCTGCGACGCAACACCTCACTGAGTCGTTCGGCAGCGGCGATCACCGCGGGGGCGTGCAGTCGCCCGGGCTGCCGCGACAGCCGCTCGATCGGCCCGGAGACCGAGACTGCGGCAATCACCTTGCCGGAAGGGGATCGTACGGGAGCCGAGACCGAGGCGACGCCCGGCTCACGTTCGGCCACCGACTGCGCCCAGCCCCGACGCCGTACGGCGGCCAGCGACACCGCGCTGTAGCGCGACCCGCGCAGCCCGCGCTGCATCCGCTCCGGATCCTCCCAGGCCATCAGAATCTGTGCGGCCGAGCCGGCGCTCATCGTCAACTGCGAACCGACGGGGACGGTGTCGCGCAGGCCGGACATGCGTTCGGCCGCAGCGACACAGATGCGGTAGTCGCCCTGGCGGCGGAAGAGCTGCGCGGACTCGCCGGTGATGTCGCGCAGGCGGGCCAGGACGGGGCCGGCGGTGGCCAACAGCCGGTCCTCGCCGGCGGCGGAGGCGAGCTCGCTCAACCGCGGGCCGAGGATGAAGCGGCCCTGCAGGTCACGGCCGACCAACCGGTGATGTTCGAGGGCGACCGCCAGACGGTGGGCGGTCGGACGTGCCAGCCCCGTGGCGGTCACCAGACCCGCCAGCGTGGTGGGTCCGGTCTCAAGGGCTGAGAGAACGAGCGCGGCTTTGTCAAGCACGCCGACGCCGCTAGAGTTGTCCATGTCTTGATATTGCCGTCTCGTCATTTGGAATGCAAGTCGCTTCCAGGGAGGGTGCGGGTCGATGTCAGGACCACCGTACGGGGCCCACTGCGGACCTCGACAACACCGAATGACTGCGATTCGACCCCACCGGTGTCGAATCGAGCGCAACGGTGACGGCAGGGCCCGACCGCGGCCCGGGCTCTCACCGTCCTGACCGAGGAGATGACATGGGCAAGACCTTGAGCGAGAAGATCTGGGACGCTCACGTGGTGCGTGAGGGCAGCGCACCCGGTGAGCCGGACCTGCTCTACATCGATCTCCACCTCGTGCACGAGGTGACCTCCCCGCAGGCCTTCGACGGCCTGCGTCAGGCCGGTCGGCCGGTGCGCCGCCCCGATCTCACTCTCGCCACCGAGGACCACAACACGCCGACCCTGAACATCGACCAGCCGATTGCCGACCCGGTGTCGCGCACCCAGGTCGACACCCTCCGCCGCAATGCCGAGGAGTTCGGTGTCCGACTGCACAGCCTGGGTGACCTCGACCAGGGCGTGGTCCACATCATCGGCCCGCAGCTGGGTGTCACCCAGCCCGGAATGACCGTGGTCTGCGGTGACTCGCACACCTCCACCCATGGCGCCTTCGGGGCGATCGCCTTCGGCATCGGCACTTCGGAGGTCGAGCACGTCCTCGCCACCCAGACCTTGCCGCAGGCCCGTCCCAAGACGATGGCGGTCAATGTCCGTGGTGCTCTGCCCGAAGGCGTCACGGCCAAGGATCTGGTGCTGGCGTTGATCACAAAGGTCGGGACCGGTGGCGGTCAGGGCCACATCGTGGAGTACCGCGGTGAGGCGATCGAGAACCTTTCCATGGAAGGGCGGATGACAATCTGCAACATGTCGATCGAGTGGGGTGCGAAGGCGGGCATGATCGCGCCGGACCAGACCACCTTCGACTACCTGGAGGGCCGCCCGCACGCACCACAGGGTGATGACTGGGACGCCGCCGTGGCGTACTGGAAGACCTTGCGCACCGACGACGACGCGACCTTCGACGTCGAGGTTGACCTGGATGCTGCCGCACTCACCCCCTTCGTCACCTGGGGGACCAACCCCGGCCAGGGCGTCGAGCTGGGCGGCGTCGTCCCTGATCCCGCCTCCTTCGCTGACGCCACCGAGCAGACGGCAGCCCGCAACGCCCTGGCCTACATGGGGATCGAGGCCGGCCAGCGGATGGCCGACATCACCGTGGACACGGTCTTCCTCGGATCCTGCACCAACGGTCGCATCGAGGACCTGCGCGCCGCTGCCAAGATCATCGAGGGGCGCAAGGTGGCCGAGTCGGTGCGCATGCTGGTCGTTCCCGGATCGGCTCGGGTTCGTCTGCAGGCCGAGGCCGAGGGTCTTGACAAGGTGTTCCTGGCTGCGGGAGCCGAGTGGCGTGCCGCCGGCTGTTCCATGTGTCTGGGCATGAATCCCGACCAGCTCGCCCCGGGCGAGCGCTCGGCCTCCACGTCGAACCGCAACTTCGAAGGCCGGCAGGGCAAGGGTGGACGTACCCATCTGGTCTCACCGCCAGTGGCGGCCGCCACGGCCGTCACCGGTCATCTGACCGCACCTGCCGATCTCGCCTGAGCCAGCCACCGACGCCCGGGGATTCCCGGGGGACAAGGATTTCTTTCCCATGCAGCCCTTCAGCACTCACACCGGCGTCGCAGTTCCGCTGCGGCGCAGCAATGTCGACACCGACCAGATCATCCCCGCGGTCTATCTGAAGCGGGTGACCCGAACCGGATTCGAGGACGGCCTCTTCGCCGCCTGGCGCAACGATCCTGAGTTCGTTCTCAACCAGCCTGCCTACAGCAAGGGTTCGATTCTCGTCGCCGGACCTGACTTCGGCACCGGATCCTCCCGCGAACATGCGGTGTGGGCCTTGCAGAACTATGGTTTCGCCGTCGTCATCGGATCCCGGTTCGGTGACATCTTCGCCGGAAACTCGGGCAAGGCCGGCCTGGTGATCGCCAAGGTCGACCAGGACGTGGTCGAGCAGCTCTGGCAGGCGATCGAGGCTGATCCCGGGGTGGAGCTCACGGTCGACCTGAACGAGCGCCTGATCACCGGTGCGGGTCTGTCCGTGCCCTTCGCGATCGACGACTACACCCGTTGGAGGCTGCTCGAGGGCCTCGACGACATCGGTCTGACCCTCCGCCATGAGGCCGACATCGACGCGTTCGAAGCGAATCGACCCGCGTACCTGCCGAAAACTCTTCCGGCCCGTACTGCGAGCTGAACCCTCCTTGCCACACCCCCCGCCAGCGGCCCCGTGCCAGCTTCGGGGGGTGTGTCGTTCTCCGGTAGAACCTCAGGGATTTCAAGTATTGTTGGAAGAACGCGGGTTGTGACAGTCCTGTGGGAAGTCGGAAATGCTTCTCCACAGGGAGTCGAACGGACGAGTTTCGGTGGCCTCGCCTCGGCCGAAGTGACGAGACACACCGACATTGTTGACGCCGTGGTGTTTGTCATGCACCCCTGTTGTCCTTAGGTTTGTCCTGTATCCGTTTGAAGTACGGATACTCCCGAGACGCTCTTGGACGTGTTCGCGGGACCACTGTTCAGAGAGGGAAGCTGTGAACAAGGCTGAGCTGATTGAGAAGCTGGCGGACAAGTTCGACGGCAACAAGGCCGAGGCCGCACGGGCTTTGAACGCGATCACCGAGACGGTGACCTACACCGTCGCCGGTGGCGAGAAGGTGTCCATCACCGGGTTCGGGGTCTTCGAGAAGATCGCCCGTCCCGCGCGGATGGTGCGCAATCCTCGTACCGGTGAGCGCAAGCGCGCCAAGGCCACCGCGGTTCCGCGGTTCCGTGCTGGCACCGACCTGAAGGCCTTCGTCTCGGGTGAGAAGAAGGTTCCTCGGGCCGCCAAGGCTGCCGCCAAGTCGACCGCGGCCAAGGCTCCGGCGAAGGCCGCTGCGACCAAGGCGGCTCCGGCGAAGACCGCCGCCAAGAAGACCGCCACCAAGGCGGCTCCGGCGAAGACCGCGGCCAAGAAGACTGCCACCAAGGCAGCCTCGACCCGGACCGCGGCCAAGAAGACCACGGCGAAGGCGACGACGACCAAGGCGGCGTCGACCCGGACCGCGGCCAAGAAGGCCACCACCAAGGCGGCTCCGGCGAAGACCACGGCCAGGAAGACCGCCACCAAGGCGCCTGCTGCCAAGGCCACCGCCCGGACCGCGGCCAAGAAGACCACCGCCACCAAGACGGCGGCGAAGAAGGCTCCGGCCAAGCGCACTGCGCGCAAGGCCTGAGAAACCCCGTACGACCTCAGTCCCGACAGGGCTCGCGCTGCGGCGCGGGCCCTGTCGGCGTCTCGGCGATGGTGTGGGGTGGCAGCAGTGCCTTGGTGTACGGGCCGACACCGAGTCGGGCGGCGGCCGCCAGATCGGCCACCGTGTCAACATCGTGTCGAGCGCCCGGTCCTGCCGTCAGGCTTGCCAGACCTGCGCTCCGGTGCCGTTCGGCGGAGCCGGGGCCGAAGTGTGACAGCAATGATCGCTGCGAGGCCGCGACGAGTGTGGTGCCGGTCCCGGCGGCATCAGCCACGAAGGAGCGGGAGTGCTGGGCCGCTTCGGCCGTCACGGCAGCGAATTCCGCCGCCGTGAGGGCAGGAAGGTCGGCAGCCATGGCGATGCGCAGATCAATGGCCGGATCCGTCGGGGTGGCATCGAACCAGCGATCAGCGGCAGCCACGGCTCGATTGAGCTCGCCGGGGTCGTCGATGATCACCACGGTCCGGAGGCGCCCGGCCCCGAGCCTGCCCGAAAGGCGGCTGGCGAGGTCGGGCTCCGAGGTGACGACTGCGACGCGGGCGGCGACCGGCAGGACCGCTGCGAGGGTGTCGAGGAGCATCGCCGCGGCGAGCCGGGACCTGAGTTGCGGCGCGAGGTCGAGCCGGGACTTGGCCCGGTCGAATCGCTTGGCCAGCAGGGCAACCTCGGTGCTCGGACCCGGCGGGCCTGACAGGCGTTCCACCACGCCATCGTGGCACAGCGGTGCTGGCCCCCGGCGAGCTAGGTCCGTACGCTGTCAGACATGACAACCCCGCCGGTCCTGGTGCCGCTGAGCCGGCACGTGGCCGAACCGGCCGGTCGTGCCCTGCACCGCGTCGTCACGCCGTTGGCCGTGATGATGCGGTACGCGGTGCGGGTGGATTGGCATGGGGCCGAACACATCCCGTCAGGCGGGGTCGTCATCGCGTCGAACCATGTGTCCCACTTCGATTTCCTCGCCATCAGCCAGTACCTGCTCGCTGCCGGCCGCTGGCCGCACTTCCTGGCGAAGGAATCCATCTTCCGGGTTCCGGGCATCGGCTCGGTGCTGCGGGCCTGCGAGCAGATCCCCGTACGGAGGGGAACCTCGCGTGCCGCCGATGCGCTGGTCGCCGCCAATGCCGCGGTGCAACGCGGGCAGGCGGTGGTGATCTATCCCGAGGGCACGATCACCAAGGATCCTGACCAGTGGCCGATGCGTGGCCGCACCGGAGCGGTACGGATCGCCCTCGCCACTGGTTGTCCTGTGGTGCCGGTGGCCCAGTGGGGGCCGCAGGAGGTGATTCCCGGCCCCGGGCCGGGACTGCCCAGACTGCTGCCGCGCAAGACGATGCGGGTGTTGGCCGGACCGCCGATGGACCTCTCGGAGCATCGTGGGGCACCGGTCACCGGTGACTTGGCGCAACGCCTCACCGACGAGCTGATGGCCCGGATCACCGGCCTGTTGGGGGAACTCCGTGGCGCGGCTGCGCCACCCCGCTGACCGTCAGACCGGCCGGGCGAGTGCCTGCTCGAGGTCCTGCCACAAGTCTTCGACATCTTCGATGCCGACCGACATCCGTACCAGGCCATCGGGGACGCGGGGCAGCTCGGAGGCCCAGCGACGGCGGCGCTCCAGGGTCGACTCGACGCCGCCGAGGCTGGTCGCGTTCACCCAGATCCTCGTCGCTGCGGCGAAGGCGTCTGCGGTGGCGGCGTCGGCCAACTCGATCGACAGCAAGGAACCCCACCCAGGATGACGAACCCGCTGGACGGCCGGATGTCCGGCGAGTCGAGAGGCGAGAACGGTGGCAGAGTCCTGTGCGGTGGCGACGCGGAGCGCCAGGGTGCGCAGACCGCGGTGCACCAGAAAGGTCTCCAGGGCTCCGGGCGTCGCGCCACCCAGGGTGCGTGACTGCCGTACGGCGTCGGCGATCTCTGCGTGCCGGGTGACGACGGCACCGAGCACGGCGTCGGAATGACCGGACAGCAGCTTGGTCGCCGAGTGCAACACCACGTCCGCGCCGTGCTCGAGCGGTCGTTGCAGGATGGGGGAGGCGAAGGTGTTGTCGATCACCAGACGCGGTCGGGTGTCCACCGGGAGGTCTGCCAGGGTTGCCACCACAGCAGGAATGTCGGCCACTTCCATCAATGGGTTGGTGGGCGATTCCAACCACACCAGGTCGGCACCGGGGGCGGCAGCGGCGATGGCGACCACGTCGTCGACCGGTACCCGCTCGACCAGCAGGCCGCGCTGGACGGTCAGCCGGTCGGCAAGGGCGGACACGCCCAGGTAGCAGGTCTCGGCCAGCACCAGCCGACCGCCCGGGGTGACCAGGTCGAGAATGGCCTGTGCAGCAGCCATCCCGGAGGAAAAGGTGATCGCCGAGCCGCCCTCCAGCAGGCCGATCGATTCCTCCAGGGCGGACCATGCGGGGTTGCCGTACCGGCCGTACCCGATGGGCCCACCGGCGACGAAGGTCGAGGCGGGCACGATCGGCTGGTTCAACGGCGCGTCGGGTACCCGGTCCGGGCGACCGGAGGTGACGACAGAGGTGCGGATCGAGGTCCCGCTGGAGGGGCGTGGCCGGATTGACATGGTCTCAGTGTGCCGTTGGACTGACCGAGCTCCCACATCGGGCCGCGACACCCCGCGCAGCGTCGGTGTGAGCCGGTAGGGTCTCAGACATGACGCAACGACCCCGGGTGGCCATCGTGTTCGGCGGAACCAGCCATGAGCACGGCATCTCGTGTCTCACGGCCGCCAGTGTCACCCGGGCCATCGATCCCGAGCGGTACGAGGTCATCGGCGTCGGGATCACGCCCAGCGGCGAGTGGGTCGTGATGCCGGGCCACGAGGTCGCCGAGTTGAAGGTCAACGGCCGACGGATGCCAGAGGTGGCAGCCCCTCGTCGCGCCACCGCCCCTGACGCCGTAGTCATCGACCCGGCCGCCGACAGCGGCGAGCGGGACCACACCGCGGTGGCCGGACTCCATCCCGGACAGACGGCATCGGTGGTGCATCTGCCGGACCTGGACGGTGTCGATGTCGCCTTCTCCATGCTGCATGGACCGTTCGGCGAGGACGGGACCATCCAGGGCCTGTTCGAGATGCTCGGGATCCGTTACGTGGGCTCCGGGGTGTTTGCCAGTGCTGCCGGGATGGACAAGCACTACATGAAGCTGCTGATGGCCGGGGCCGGGGTGCCGGTGGGGCCGTACGTGGTGATCACCGCCCGGGAGTGGGAGCGTGACCCGAACGCCTGCCTGGACGCCGTGGAGGCGTTGCAGTACCCGGTGTTCGTGAAGCCTGCCCGTGCGGGTTCCAGCTTCGGCATCAACCGGGTCGCCTCGTCCGCCCACCTGTCGCAGGCGATCGAGTTCGCCCACCAGTACGACCCCAAGGTCATTGTGGAGCAGGGATTCGTCGGCGCCAGGGAACTCGAGTGCGGGGTGCTCGAGAAGCCGACCGGGCCCGAGGCAAGCGTGGTGGCGGAGATCCGCGCCAGCACCGAGAGCGGCTTCTACGACTTCGAGGCGAAGTACCTGCCGGGGGAGGACGTCCAGGCCGATGTGCCGGCTGCGATCCCCGACGAGGTCGCCGGCGAGGTCAGATCCCTGTCGGTGAAGGTGTTCGAGGCACTCGGCTGCGAGGGTCTCGCCCGGGTCGACTTCTTCTGGACCCCGCAGGGGCAGCTGTACTGCAACGAGATCAACACGATGCCCGGGTTCACCGCCCAGTCGATGTATCCGCGGCTGTGGGCCGAGTCCGGGCTGGACTACCCGTCCCTGGTGGACGTCTTGGTGCAGCAGGGACTGCAGCGCCCGCTCGGCCTGCGCTGAGGCCGCGCATCGGTTCAGATGCAGGGAGTGTCGACCGGGACGGTGGCCACGGCGGCCGCCAGATCGGTCAGGGCTGTCGCCTCGGGTGCGTATCGGTCCGGCACCCCGACCTCGATGTAGACGGGGCGACCGATGGTGGTGAACACCATGCCGCCGGTGCCCTGTTCGGCGAACCAGCCGACGTGGTTCACCTCGAAGCACTCACTGGCCGGGGTGAGGGCCTCCGGCTTGGCGACGCCACAGCGCAGGTGGATCATCGGTTCGCCCCAGGCTGCGGTGAGGTCGGCGGGTTCGGTCGGTCGTCGCTGCTGGTCGAGCACCACCTCAGGCAGGGCGGCCATGACAGTGGCGCACAGCTCACGTCCACGGGCGTCCGGCGTCGGGGCGTCGAGGGCCACGGTCGATGGCGCACAGGAGGCGAACATGCCCAGCAGGATCAGCACAGCGACGACGACGCCAGCCTGCTGGCGTGCGCCGGCCGGTTCGTTCCTGGTACGCGTCAAGGTCAGATGTGCACCACGGGGCACGTGACGGTACGGGTGATCCCGCCGACCTGCTGCACCCGCGCCACCACCAGTTGGCCGAGCTCGTCGACGTTGGAGGCTTCCGCACGGACGATCACGTCATAGGGTCCGGTGACGTCTTCGGCAAGGGTGACGCCGGCGATCTGTCGGATCTCCTCAGCCACCTGAGCGGCCTTGCCAACATTGGTCTGGACGAGGATGTACGCCTGGACGAGCATGGGCTTGTCGCCCCCTTTCCTGGTCTGCACGGTACGGTCGGGCCGTGGCGCCACGCTATCACCGCTGGTGGTGGCTGTGACGTGCACGGCAGGTGAGCTGTACGCCCATGACGAAGGGACAACCATGACGATCCGCGGGAACGGCCTGTCCGACCTCGGTGGCTCCTCCGGCCCGACGATCGGCGAGGCGGGCGAGTTCGCCCTGATCGACCGGATCACTTCGGCGGCGCCACAGCCCGGCCCGGCCGTGATCGTCGGCCTCGGAGACGATGCTGCCGTCGTGGCAGTGCCACTCGGTTCGGTCGCCTGCTCCACCGACGCCCTGGTCGAGGGCGTTCACTTCCGTCGGGACTGGTCGAGCGCCGGCGATGTCGGTCGCAAGGCCGTTGCGGTCAACCTGGCCGACATCGAGGCCATGGGGGCCACCGGCATCGGCGTGGTGATGGCGATCTCGGCCCCGAAGGACCTGCCAATGGCCTGGCTCGACGAGTTCCGTGACGGTGTGCTCGCCGAGTGCGCCGACGCCGGGGTGGCCCTGCTGGGGGGTGACACGACCGCCTCGCCGGTGCTCACCGTTGTCGGTACGGCACTGGGGGACCTCGACGGCCGGCCGCCGGTCACCCGCGCCGGAGCACGGGAAGGTCAGCAGGTCGCCTACGCCGGACGGCTCGGCTGGGCAGCCGCCGGCCTGCGTGCCCTGAGTCGAGGCTTCCGTTCGCCGCGGGTGGTCGTCGAAGCCCAGCGTCGCCCGGAGGTCCCGTACGGCTTCGGTCGCCGGGCCGCCGAGGCCGGGGCGTCCTCGCTGATCGACGTCTCGGACGGTCTGCTGGCCGATCTGGGCCACATCGCCAGCGCCTCGCAGGTGGCGATCGAGCTGGAATCGTCCCGGTTCGAGATCGCCGAGCCGCTGCAGGCGGTGGCGGCGGCCACGGGCGGCGATCCGTTGCAGTTGGTGCTCACCGGAGGTGAGGACCACGCCTTGGTCGGCACCTTCGACGACGTACCGGACGGCTGGACGGTGATCGGAACGGTCGTGGCCGGGGACGCCGAGGTCCGGGTGGACGGTGAGGTGCCGGAGTGGCCGGCCGGACATGATCATTTCGGCGGAGCCGAATCCGGTCGACGTGGCGGTGGAAGTCGGTGACGGGCGCGCACCCACCCCTGGTGCTCACCATCGCCGGATCGGACTCCGGGGGTGGCGCGGGCATCCAGGCCGATCTGAAGACCATGCTGGTCCACGGGGTGCACGGGATGTCGGTGATCACGGCGATCACCGCGCAGAACTCGCTCGGCGTCCAGGGGATCTGGCCGATTCCGGCCGACGGCATCCGGCAGCAGTTCCGCAGCGTGGTCGACGACATCGGTGTCGGTGCGGTGAAGATCGGCATGCTGGGCGACGAGGGCACGGTCCGGCTGGTCGCAGAACTGCTCGACACCCTCCCTGCCGGAACGCCGGTCGTGCTGGATCCGGTGTGCGCCAGCAAGCACGGCGACGCCCTGATCGCGGAGTCGGCCGTGGTGGGCGTACGGGAGGAGTTGCTGGGGCGAGCGACGGTGGTGACGCCGAACCTGGGGGAAGCAGCCCTGCTGACCGGATTGCCCGTCACCACGACCCAACACGAACTCGCCGAGGCGCTGGCGACCGCGGCCACCGGCACGCCCTGGATTCTGGTGAAGGGCGGCCACCTGGACGGCGCTCCGATCGACCTGTTGCGACAGCCGGATGGTCGCCTGCTGTCGTTCACCGCCGGCCGCGCAGACAATCGGCACACTCACGGCACCGGTTGCACCCTTGCCTCGGCGATCGCCTCCCGGTTGGCCCTGGGCGATGATGTCGCGGCGGCCGTGGAATCCGCGAAGGCGTACGTCACCGGAGCCATCGCGGCAGGGTTCGCCCTGGGCGAGGGGATCGGGCCGGTGGACCACTTCTGGCGCTACCGCGGCTCGTCGTGATCGCGGTCGGCCCCGTGTGGTCGATGCGCACCCTGCGGCGACCCCTCTGACAGCGGTACGGCGCTCAGCTGGCGCGCATCGCCGCGGCGATCTGCTCGGTGCTCATCGGGGGGACCGAGACCGATTGGCCCGTCCGGGCGCGCAGACCGTCCAGGTGCATCTCGGCGAACCTTCGCCAGGATCCCGGCGCGACCGGCTCGGTCGCCGCGATCACGCGGGAGGTCGCCCAGATGAGGCAGGCCAGGTCCGCCATGGCGAAATCGGGTCGCAGGTCGCCGGCCTGTTGCGCGCGGGTGACGACCTGGTCGATCCTCGCGAATCCTCGGTCACACGCCTCGGTGAGCGCTTCGGCCGCGGGGTAGCGCAGGGTCATCACGTCGTTCAACCCACGATCGGCGGCCTGTCGCTCGAAGACGTGGAGGACGAACCGGCGGAACCCCTGCCAGGCATCGGGGTCGGTGAGAGCCGTCTCGGCGACGACGTCGAGTTCGGCGACCCGAGCAGGGTAGATGGCATCGAAGAGTGCTTCGCGCTGCGCGAAGTTGTTGTAGAGCGTGCCGATGCTCACCCCGGCCCGGCGAGCGATCTCGTCGAGCGGAACCCCCAGGCCATGCTCGGCGAACATCTCGCCCGCCGCGGCGAGCAGTCGCTCCCGGTTCTCCACGGCGTCCCGGCGCCGTCGTACGGAGGTCTCGACCATGGCGGCCACGCTACTACTTGAGGCTGCCCTCAAGTTCGACTATGTTCCTGAGGGTCGTCTCAACTTAGGAGTTCTCGTGAACAGCCCCAACACCCGCGGTGTCGCCGCCGTGCTCGGAACCGGCCCCGGTCTCGGCCTTGCCGTCGCACGTCGGTTCGGACGCGGCGGACATCCGGTCGCCGTCGTGTCCCGTAGCGATGCCCGCCATGCCGACTACCTCGCTGCCCTGGAATCCGACGGCGCCACGGCGATCGCGGAGGTCGCCGACGTCAAGGATCGCGAAGTCACCCGCGTCACGCTTGCCCGGATCGAGGAACGTCTCGGGCCGATCGAGGTGCTCTACCACGGTCCGGCCGGGCTGGACCCGGGCGACTTCCCGGTGCCGATCGACCGGATGACCAGCGACGACGTACGGCGAGGCTTCGAGTTGGTCACCTCAGCCGTGGACGCTGTCACGGCGGTGCTGCCCGGAATGCTTGAGCGTGGACGCGGCACCATCCTGTTGCCCACCGGCCTGAGCGCGGTCCGGCCGCTCCCGATGCTCGGCAACCTGGCCCTCGCCTCGAGTGCCCTGCACAGCTATGCGGTGACCTTGAACGCTGCCGTGGCTGATCAGGGCGTGTACGTGGCAAGCATCGTCATCGGCGGCGGCATCCGCGGCGGCGACATCCACCGGGTGATGACGGCCAGCAACGGATCGATACCGTCACTCGACCCGGCCGAGCTGGCCGAATCGATCTGGGCGATGGTGCAGGAACGGTCGGAACCCGAGGCGACCTACTCGGTGATGTGACGTCCTGCTCGGGTGCCCGCGCCTCAGGTGCGTTGTCGGAACACCAGCACGAGCACCCGCGCTCCCAGGGTGAAGGCGAACAGCAACAGGATTGCCCCCAGCAACGGGAACACCGCCACCGAACCCAGCAGCGGGCTGTTCTCGGCCGCCAGCAACATCACCCCGGACAGACCGAGCGCGGCGGCCAGGACCGACACCACCAGTTGCTGGATGACCGCCGTGACGAACGCGCGGTCGTCGGGGTGGCGGAAGACCCGGACCGACACCTCGAACCGTCCCTCCTCGAGCTGTTGGCTGATCCGGTCGACCCGACGAGGAAGCCGTTGCACCAGGGGCAGAACGGTGGCGAGCTGGCTCTGCACCTGGGTTCGTACGGCTTCCGGTGTCAGTTGGGCCTGCATCAACGCCCGGCCCTGTTCCCGGGCGGTGGCCACCATGTCGATGTCACGGGTCAGCAGTTGCAGCGATCCCTCCAGAGCGCCGAGGGCTCGGAACGCGGCGGCGATCTGGGGTGGGATCGAGAAGTGGTGTCGAATCACCAGTCGGGTCAGTTCGCCGAACAGTTGGGCACTGCCGCCTGAGCCGAGCCCGCCGCCGTACCGGACGACGAGCTGACCAACCTCTCGTTCCAGGGCGCGGTCGTCGAGATCCTCCGGACGTTCCAGCAGGTTGATCAATGCGTCGGTGGCGCTGATCGCGTCCCCGCGGTCGACCGCGAGCATCATCGCCCCCAGCGAGCCACGCGTGCCCTGGTCCAGGCGTCCCACCGAGCCGAGGTCCAGCAGGCCCAGCGTCGCGTCGGGCAACACGATGATGTTGCCGGGGTGGAGATCGGCGTGGAACACCCCGCTCACCATCACCTGGCGCAGCACGGCGGCAAACAGGTCCTGGGCCATCGTGGTGCGTTGCTCGGGGGAGAATCCGGCAACCAGGGTGGTGGCGCGGGAGAGTGGCTCGCCGTCGAGACGTTCCATCACCAGCAGCCGGGCCGAGGACAGCTCCGGGTACGGCACCGGAACCCGTACGGCGTCACTGGCGGCCGCCACGGCCTGCATGTTCGCCAGCTCCACGCGGTAGTCGAGTTCCTCCATCAGCGAGTCCGCGAATCCCTTCGCCAGAGAGGACAACTGCAGGCGTCGGGCCCACGCTGCTGTCGCCTCGAGCCGGCCGGCGAGCTGGTTGACGATGTCGAGATCGGCCACCGCCTGGTCCCGGGCCTTGGTCCGCTGGACCTTGAGCACCACCGAAGTGCCGTCCAGCAGTACGCCGGTGTGGATCTGGGCGACCGAGGCTGCGGCCAAGGGCTCGTGGTCGATGCTCGCGAAGACCTCCGGCCAGGGCCGTCCGAGCTCGGCGGTGATGACCGGCTCGACCACGTCCCACGGCTCCGGCGGAACCGAGGAGTGCAGTCGGGACAGTTCCCGTACGAACGGCTCGGGGACGAGGTCTGGCCGCGTCGCCAGCATCTGGCCGAGCTTGACGAAGGTCACCCCGGCCTCGGTCATGGCCTCACGGACCGACCCGGCGACCGTCGCCGGGGGAGCGGAGCGCCGGCGTGGCCGGAAGTATCCGCCCAGCCCATGCCTGGTGGCGATCGCCATGATCGCCAGGTAGCGCTGACCACGTCGACGTCGCGCGGGAATCGACTCCAGCAGCTGGAGCGGCGTCGGCAGGCTGCCCGTGGGCACCACGGCCTCGCCGATGACCAGCACGATGATCTCGAGGACGAAGGCCCACGCGACGACCAGGACGATGACCAGGAGGGCCACCGTGAGTCCTCGGACGTCGGTCCCGTCGACGACCTCTGGTCGGACCCCGAGGTCCGGCAGGACGTTGGTCAGCAGTGGGCCGATGACGGCGACGACCACCAGGCTCACGACGATGGTGCGCGGCCAGCCGACCGGAACGCCGATCATCCGTCGCGCGAAGAACCCGAGCAGGATGACATTGATCACCGTCGAGATGAGGTACAGCAGGGCATCCATGCGTGCGGTCCCGTCCGTGGCAGTGGCCGAGCCGCTCGGCCGACCTGGGCGTCACAGTATCCGGCGTCGGTCGGGAGCGGCAGCGTATCGGGCGAGTCCGTCCGGCTCGGGTGGTCCTTCCCGGCGTGTGGTCCGAGCTCGGCGGGGGAGCGTGGCGTAGGGTCGCGACCATGGCGACCCGTGCGTCTTCCCCGCCGCGGAGCCAGGGCCGGTCGACCTCCAAGGCCGACGGCTCGGGTTCTCGCACCGCCGGAAGCAACACCCGTACCCGCTCCTCCTCCGGAGGCAGCTCCGGCCGGAGCTCGCAGATTGCTGCGAGCGCCGGCGGCAACAGTCGTGCTCGCGCGGGGAGCGGCAGCAGTCGGGCTCGAGCGACCTCGAAGAGTCGCGCCCGCAAGCCGGCACGCCCTTCGGCCGGTCAGGTCATCGGCAACGGGATCGTCCGGCTGTTCTCCGGGATCGCCCATGGCATCGGCGGTGCCATCCGGGGCATCGGGCATGCCGGCGAGGACCTGGAGCCGGAGCTGCGGCGCGACGGTGCCGGGCTGTTGCTGCTCGCGGTCGGGCTGGTGCTCGCCGCGGCAACGTGGTTCGGCCTGCCCGGGCCGGTGGGTCCGCTGTTGGTCACCGGAGTGACCACCGTCTTCGGCATGCTCGCCTATGCCTTGCCGCTGGTGCTGCTGATCCTCGCCTGGCGCACCTTGCGGCATCCGCAGCACAACGGCCCCGGTGGCCGGCAGGCGATCGGGTGGACGACCCTGTTCCTGGGTGTGCTCGGCCTGGTCAACATCGCCAAGGGCCTGCCTCGTCCTGACGCCCCGGAGGCGCTGCGCGACGCAGGCGGCATTCTCGGGTTCATCTCGTCGTCCTTGCTGGCCGACCTGCTGACCACCTGGGTCGCCGTGCCGTTGTTGATCATCCTGACCCTCTTCGGCCTGATCGTGATCATCGGCACACCACTGCGCGAGATGCCGGCCCGCTTCGCGGCCTGGCGCCACGCCTCTGCACGTCGGCCATCGGTGTTCGAGGGTGACACCGACATGGAGTACGACCGCGACGAGGCCTACCAGACTCCGGTGATCGAGGAACGTCCGAAGCGTCGGGCGCTCGGTCGGGGGAGAGCGGCCGAGGACTCCGCCGACGGTGTCGATGGTGTCGACCCGGGCGATGCGTTGACCGGCGAAGTGGATCCTGATCTGATCCCGGAGCCCTTGGACAGTGGGGCAGCCGCCGCGGGCGGGGACGCTCCACGCAAGCCGGTGACGGCAGGGCTGCCACCGTCCGCCTTGCAGATCGGCGGCGAACCGGACGGCGAGCTCGAGGCGCCGGCACACGAACCGATCCCGCAGCGGGTGGAGCAGCTGCAGCTGTCCGGAGACGTGCAGTACACGTTGCCGGAGTCGGAGATCCTGAAGCCCGGCACCGTGCACAAGGCCCGTACGGAGGCCTCGGATGCGGTCGTGGCACGGCTCACCGAGGTGCTCGACCAGTTCGACATCGACGCCCACGTGACCGGCTACACCCGGGGCCCGACGGTGACGCGGTACGAAGTCGAACTCGGCCCTGCGGTCAAGGTCGAGAAGGTCACCGCACTGAGCAAGAACATCGCCTACGCCGTCGCCTCCAACGAGGTGCGAATTCTGTCGCCGATTCCTGGCAAGTCAGCCATCGGTGTCGAGATTCCCAACACCGACAAGGAACTTGTGTCCTTGGGTGACGTGCTGCGCTCCAACAAGGCACGCAACGACCACCACCCGATGACCGTCGGCCTGGGCAAGGACGTCGAGGGTGGCTTCGTGGTGGCGAACCTGGCGAAGATGCCGCACCTGCTGGTGGCCGGTGCCACCGGTGCCGGCAAGTCGGGTGTCATCAACGCCATGATCACCTCGATCATGATGCGGTCCACCCCGGACGAGGTGCGGTTGATGCTGGTCGACCCGAAGCGGGTCGAACTCACCGTGTACGAAGGCATTCCGCACCTGGTGACCCCGATCATCACGAACGCGAAGAAGGCGGCAGAGGCACTGCAGTGGGTCGTGCGTGAGATGGACATGCGCTACGACGACCTTGCCGCCTTCGGGTTCCGGCACGTCGACGACTTCAACAAGGCCGTCGCCACCGGGAACGTGAAGCCTCCGGAGGGTTCCGAACGGGTGTTGGCGCCCTACCCGTACCTGCTGGTGATCGTTGACGAGCTGGCCGACCTGATGATGGTCGCGCCGCGTGACGTCGAGGATTCGATCGTCCGGATCACCCAGTTGGCCCGTGCTGCGGGAATCCACCTGGTGCTGGCAACACAGCGGCCTTCGACCGATGTGGTCACGGGTCTGATCAAGGCCAACGTGCCGTCGCGGCTGGCGCTCGCCACGTCCTCGATGACCGACTCCCGAGTGGTGCTCGACCAGCCCGGCGCGGAGAAACTGGTCGGTCAGGGCGACAGCCTGTTCCTGCCGATGGGCGCGGGCAAGCCGATCCGCGTCCAGGGCGCCTGGGTCACCGAGAACGAGGTCCGCGCGATCGTCAAGCACGTCACCGCGCAGCTCAAGCCCCAGTATCGCGAGGACGTCACTGCTGTGGCCGAGGCCCCCAAGGCGGCCGAAGAGATCGGTGACGACCTGGAGCTGGTGCTGCAAGCCGTGGAACTTGTGGTCAACCTCCAACTGGGCTCGACCTCAATGCTGCAACGCAAGTTGCGGGTCGGCTTCGCCAAGGCCGGACGCCTGATGGACATCCTGGAGACTCGAGGCGTGGTCGGTCCCTCGGAGGGCTCGAAGCCGCGCGAGGTGCTGGTGAAGCCGGACGACCTGGAGGAAGTGCTGGCGAACCTGCGCGCGGGGTGACGGATGTCGCCGGGCTCTGGGGGCCGGTCCTTGAACGATCGAGCCTCGCTGCAACAGATCTTCGTCGACTCGTCCCTCGGACTGCGCCGCGGTGAGGTCCGCCTCGTGCCGTACGACCCTGCCTGGGAGGTGACGTACCAGCGGTTGAGCGGTTTGCTGTTGCCGGAGCTGCCCTGCACGGTGGTGGCGATCGAACACGTCGGATCGACCGCGGTTCCCGGGCTTGCGGCGAAACCGATCCTGGATCTGGCGATCGGTTTGCGGCCGGGTGCTGACGACGAGGAGGCCAGCACGTCGCTCGAGCGGTTCGGCTTCCTCCGACGGGGCGACAGTGAGGACGGCACGCTGAGCCGCAACTTCGGCCTCGAACTGGAGGAGCGGGTGCGGTTGGTGAACGGTCACCTGGTGCACCATGACGGTCCACACTGGCAGGACTACCTGACGTTCCGGGACCTGCTGCGTACCAGTGACGCACGCCGCGACTCCTATGCGCGGCTCAAGGGCGAGCTGGTGACCGCCCATGGCGACAATCGCACCGCCTACGTCGACGGCAAGACCGCCTTCGTGCGTGGCAATCTGGGCTGATTCGCTGCCGCGACGGTCAGAGCCGGGACTTGATCAGCTTGGCCGGCACGCCGCCAACCACGCTGTACGGCGGAACGTCCTTGGTGACCACGGTGGCCTAGGACGGCGCCGAGCACACGCGCAACCCGACGGGTCGAGGGACGGGAGTCACGCGCGATGGGATGCGCCCACGGCTGGAGTGGCGTCGAGCCGTGGGCTGAACTGGCTCAGCGAGGCTTCACAAGCTGTCGCGCAAGCTCTTCAGCCGGGCCAGCGAGGAGTCGCGCCCGAGCACCTCCATCGACTCGAACAACGGAGGTGAGACCCGCGACCCGCTGATCGCCGTACGCAGCGGGCCGAAGGCGAACTTCGGCTTCAGACCCATCCCGTCGACGAGTGCGGCACGCAGCGCCACCTCGATGGCTTCGTGCGTCCATTCGGAAAGTTCGTCCAGCGCCGCGATGGCGGCGTCGAGGATGACGGGGGAGTCGTCCTTCAGCTGGGCTCGGGCATCGTCCTCGACGACAAGATCGGCATCGGAGGTGAACAGGAACTGCAGCTTCGGCCACGCCTCCGACAGCAGTGTCAGTCTTTCCTGGATCAAGGGCACGGCCGCCCGCAGCTTCTCCACCTGGGCAGGATCGGGCGAAGTCCACTCGCCGGAGGCGACCAGATGCGCGACCACCCGGTCGGCCAGCTCGTCGGCCGACAGACTACGGATGTAGTGCCCGTTCAACCAGTCGAGCTTCTTGAGGTCGAACACCGCGCCGGCCGGATTGATCTTCGACCACTCGAAGGCGGCGACGAACTCCTCCATCGTCTGGACGTCGTCGCCCTCGTGCACCGGCGGCAGGCCCAGCAGCATCAGGAAGTTGAGCAGCGCCTCGGGCAGATAGCCCTGGTCGCGGAACCAGGTGAGCTTGGCCCACGGGCTCTTACGCTTACCGAGCTTGGACCGGTCGGTGTTGCGGATCAGCGGGGTGTGCGCCAGCTGCGGCGGCTCCCAGCCGAGCCACTGGTGCAGCAGCAGGTGTTTGGGAGTGGAGCTGATCCACTCCTGCCCACGAACGACATGGGTGATCCCCATCAGGTGGTCGTCGACGACGACCGCCAGGTGGTAGGTGGGGAAACCGTCCGCCTTCAGGATGACCTGGTCATCGGGACGGGGGGCTGACAGCTCACCCCCGATCAGGTCGGTGAAGGTGAGCGGGACGTCATCGGGGACGAGCATCCGGACCACCGGGTTCGGCTGGAAACCGGGCAGCTCGGCCCGTTCCTCGGCGGTCTTGCCCAGGCACAGTCGGTCGTAGCCGGTGACCTCGGCCTTGGCTGCCTCCTGGTCGGCTCGCATCTGGGCCAGCCGCTCCGGAGTGCACCAGCACCGGTAGGCGTGGCCCTGTTCGATCAGCTGATCGACGTAGGGCCGATAGGTGTCGAGCCGCTCCGACTGCCGATACGGCCCGTACGGCCCCCCGATCTCAGGAGACTCATCGGGCAACAATCCCAGCCAGGCAAGGGTTTCATGGATCTGTGCCTCGGATCCGGGGACGAGCCGAGCCTGGTCGGTGTCCTCGATCCTCAGCACGAACTGGCCGCCGGTCCTGCGGGCCCAGGCGAGGTCGAACAGGGCCTGGTACGCGGTCCCGACGTGGGGGTCGCCGGTCGGTGAAGGGGCCACCCGGGTGCGGGCGGGACGGGAGGCGAGGATCTGCGAGGCACTCATGGTGCCCACCAGCCTATCGGTCAGCGCCGCGCCATGGAGTCCGGCGACGAGTCGGCCGTGATGTCGGGAGGCTCGGCATTTGGATAGAGTCCGACCATGAACAAGCCTGACATCCCTGCTGCGTCCGACTTCATCCGGGAACGGGTGGAGCGTGACGTGCAGCAGGGTGTCAACGCCGGCAGGGTGCAGACGCGGTTCCCGCCCGAACCGAACGGTTATCTTCACATCGGTCACGCCAAGGCGATCACCCAGGACTTCGTCACGGCGCAGGCCTTCGGCGGGGTCTGCAACGTCCGGTTCGACGACACCAATCCCGACACCGAGGAGACCGAGTTCGTCGACGCGATCCTGGCCGACATCGCCTGGCTGGGGTTCGAACCCGGAGCGGTGCTGTTCGCGTCCGACTACTTCGAGACGTTGTACACATGGGCGGTCGACCTGGTGGAGCGGGGTCTCGCCTACGTCGACGAGCAGGACGGGGAGACCATCTCGGCCCAGCGTGGCGGCTTCGGCAAGCCAGGCATCGAGAGCCCGTACCGGGATCGTCCGGTCAGCGAGTCACTCGATCTCTTCGCGCGGATGCGTGCCGGTGAGTTCGATGAGGGCGCCATGTGTTTGCGCGCCAAGATCGACATGCAGGCGGACAACATGTGGCTGCGCGACCCCGTGCTGTATCGCATCCGCCATGGACACCACCACCGCACTCATGACGCTTGGGCGATCTACCCGACCTATGACTGGGCGCACGGGCAGTCCGACGCCATCGAGGGGGTCACCCACTCGCTGTGCACCATGGAGTTCGACTCGCACCGGCCCTTGTACGACTGGTGCCTGGACAATCTGACGCTGCCCGGGGACCGGCCCCAGCAGATCGAGTTCGCCCGTCTCGAGTTCACCCACACCGTCACCTCGAAGCGCCGGCTGAAGAAGCTGGTCACCGAAGGGGTGGTCGACGGCTGGGACGATCCCCGAATGCCGACTCTGGCGGGGGTGCGGCGTCGTGGGTACCCGGCCTCAGCGATCACCCAGTTCTGCATCGACATCGGCACGTCGCGGACGAATGCCCGACATTCGATCGAGGCCCTCGAAGCTGTTGTGCGGCGGCAGTTGAACGCCTCCGCCCAGCGGCGGATGGCCGTGCTGCGGCCACTGAAGTTGACGATCACCAACTGGCCGACCGATGCCGACGGCCGTCCGGTCGTCGAACACTTCGAGCTCACCAACAACCCCGAACGTGCCGAGGACGGGACCAGGACCGTCGCCTTCACCGGCGAGCTGGTGATCGAGTCGGAGGACTTCGCCGAGGTGCCCCCGCCGAAGTTCTTCCGATTGTCGGTCGGCCGAGAGGTGCGCCTGCGGGGTGCCTATCTGGTCACCGCGACCGACATCGTCAAGGACGAGAACGGCGCCGTGGTCGAGGTGCTGGCCACCTACGACCCGCAGACCAGGGGTGGCGACGCTCCCGACGGTCGCAAGGTGAAGTCGACCATGCACTGGGTTTCGGTGCCCCACGCTGTTCCGGTCCGCGCCGCCCTGTACGACCGTCTCTTCAGTGCTGCGGTCCCCGGCGAAGCCACCGGGGAAGCGCTGGACGACCTGAATCCTGACTCCCGCGAGCTACTCACGGAGGCGCTTGGTGAGGCCGCGCTGGCTGAGGTGGCTGGCGGAGAAGTGGTGCAGTTCGAGCGCCTCGGCTACTTCGCCGCGGACGCCGACCGGCCCGGCCTGTTCCACCGTACGGTGGGGTTGAAGGACGAGTGGGCAGCGATCCAGAAGCGTCAGGGCCAGTAACCGTTCAGTCCTCGCCGATCCGGTACACCCGCGCGGCCGTCCCGCCGAGGACGGCCGCCTGCTCGGCCGGTGCCAAGGTGGCGATCAACTCGGACAGGACCGCAAAGGTGCCGGCGTAGTCGAGGAAGAGCCGGGTGATGGGCCAGTCGGAGCCATACATCAGGCGCTCCGGTCCGAATGCCTCGAGCGCGACCTCGTACGCCGGGCGCCAGTTGGCGGCGGTTGTGGGCGAGGCGTCGGAGAGGCCGGACAGCTTGGCGACCGTGTTGGGTCGCCGGGCCACGTCGCGCAACATCGCCGCCCAGGCAGGGAAGTCAACGGCTCCATGGGGAGGCTTGGCCAGGTGATCGACCACGATCGTCAGGTCCGGGTGGCGGTCGGCGAGGGAGGCGAGCTGGTCGGCGAACCCGCCCGGCCAGGCGTCCGGCACATCGAGGGAGTAGCCACCCTCTGCCAGTAGGGCGAGGGATTCCTGCACCGCGGGCAGTTCCAGGAAGTCGGCGCGCGGGTCGTCGTGCACCAGGTGCCGGATCCCTTTCACCACAGGAGTGTCGGACCATCGCTCCAGCTGTTCAGCAGCTGTCGAGGGGGCGTCCAGCTGCACCCAGCCGACGACGGCTGCGACGCTCGTCCAGTCCGCGGCGGTGTCGATCATGAACTGGGTGTCGTCAACCGTGTCGTCGGCCTGGACCAGGACAACCCGATCGACGCCGACCTGCGCAAGCGTGCCAGCGATGTCAGCAGGGGAGTGGTCCTCGTTGAGCACGCCATGTTCCGGCTGCAACCAGCCGTATCCGCTGCGGGTGCGGTCCCACAGGTGTAGATGAGCATCGATGATCATGGTCATTCCTTCAGTCTTCTGGTTTCGACACGTTCGACGCCAGCGCCGAACTACTCAACCGGCGTGGTTTCGACACGTTCGACGCCAGCGCCGAACTACTCAACCGGCGTGGTTTCGACACGTTCGACGTCAGCGCCGAACTACTCAACCGGCGTAGCTGCGGCATTGCTCAACCGGCGGAGGGGATGCGGCCGTCAGTCTGCAGTTCGTGCCACAGCGCCGCCGGGACGGCCTGCGACATCCGCGCCGCTGTCTGCCGTACCTGTTCGGCGTTGCCGGCACCGGTGACCACGGCCGCCACATCCTCGTACTGCAAGGGGAAGTGCAGGGCAGCGGTCGGCAGCTCCACGCCGTGCCGCTCGCACACCCCAGCCAGGGACACGGCGGCGTCGAACATCTCGTTCGGCACTGCTGCGTAGTCGAAGTGTGAGTCACGCCGGGGCGGATGGGTGGCCAGCAGACCGGAGTTGAACGGTGCCGTCGCAACGAAACGTACGCCGATCGCCCGGCTGGTCTCCAGCAGCTGAGGGTGGGCGGGCTGAGTCAGCAGGGTGAAGCCGCCGGCCACCATCAGCAGGTCGATCCCGCTGCCGCGCTCGGTCGTCAGGTCGACCGCCACCTGGAGAGCGGGCACTGAGCAACTACCGACACCGATCGCCGTGACAACGCCCTCGTCACGCAACTCCTGACAGGCCGGAATCGCCGTTGCCAGCCGGCCGGCGACCAGCTCGTCCCCGCCGAACTCGGGATCGTGGATGTAGAGCGTGTCGACCCGGTCGACACCGAGCCTCTGCAGTGAATCCTCCAACGAGCGCCGGATTCCGTCACGGCTGTAGTCGTGGACACGGCGTCGGGGTTGGACGGCCACGTACTCGGTGATCGGATCCGGCTCGGGGGCATCCAGCGCTTCGATGATCCGGCCGACCTTGGTCGACAGGTGGTACTCGTCACGAGGCTTGGTCCGCAGGAAGGCGCCCAGCCGTTCTTCGGCGAGCCCCATCCCGTAGTGGGGTGCGGTGTCGAAGTGTCGTACACCGGCGTCCCACATCGCCGTGAACAGTGCGAAGGACTGCTCATCGGTCATCGGCTCGAACAGGTTGCCGGCGTTGGCCGAGCCGAACCCGAAGGGGCCGAAATCGGTCAGCTCTGCCATGTGTCCTCCTGTTGTCGGCAGCCGTGGCCCGAGTCTGTCACAACAGTCATCCGAGGACTAGAGCAGATCCGGTCGGGTGGACGCCGAAGGTCGAGGACGCCTCGCAGCATCGATCCGACAAGTGATCCGATGACTGGGTGCCAAGTCAGGCGGCGGCTGCCTTGTTCAGCCCAGCCCGCAGATCGGCGACGAGATCCGCTTCCGGTTCGATGCCCACCGACAACCGGATCAGACCGTCGCCGATGCCGGCGACCGCCCGCGCCGCCGGCGACATCGAGGCATGGGTCATCGTCGCCGGGTGGGCCACCAAGCTCTCCACGCCACCGAGCGACTCGGCCAGCGAGAAGTAGCCCAGCACGGAGAGGAACCTCTCGGCCGCAGCGGCACCGCCGTACAGGTCGAACGACACCATGGCGCCGAACCCGTCCTGCTGGCGGGCTGCGAGCTCATGGCCCGGGTGCGTCGCCAGGCCCGGGTAGTAGACGGTCGACACGGCTTCGTGCGAGGAGAGCAGTTCGACCACGGCAGCAGCATTCTCCTGGTGCACCCGCATCCGGGCATCCAGGGTCCGCAGTCCCCGCAGGGTGAGCCAGGAGTCGAAGGGGCTGCCGGTCACACCGATGACATTGCCCCAGCGCTTCACCTCCGCGGCCCGCTCCGGGGTGGCGCCGACCACGGCACCGCCGACGATGTCGGAGTGGCCGTTGAGGTACTTGGTCGTCGAGTGCACGACCAGGTCGACGCCGTGCTCGAACGGACGCTGCAGGATCGGCGAACAGAAGGTGTTGTCGGCGACGGAGACGGCGCCGACGGCCTTGGCCGCAGACGCCAGAGCCGCCAGATCGGTGATCCGCAACAACGGGTTGGACGGAGTCTCCAGCCACACCATGGCGGGTTTCAGTTCGCTGATCCGTGCCACGGCGGTTGCGGTGTCGGTCAGGTCGAGGGTCTCCACCGTGAAGTAGCCCTGCTCGGCCAGGTGCTGGAACACCCTCCATGACCCGCCGTAGCAGTCGTGCGGGATGACCAGGACGTCACCCCGCTTCAGGTGGGACACCAGGACCAGGGTGATGGCGGAGATCCCGGTCGAGGTGATCACCGCGTCGGCGCCGCCCTCGAGCGTGGCGATGGCCTCGCCCAACAGGTCCCGCGTCGGATTGCCCGAGCGGGTGTAGTCGTACTGTCGGGCCTTGCCGAACCCCTCGAAGGTGAAGTTGGTCGAGAAGTAGACCGGCGGTGTGACCGCACCGAAGGTGGGGTCGGCATCGATGCCGGTACGGAGGGCACGACCGAGCCGTGAGGGCTCGAACGTCTCGACTTCGCTCGACGGGCGGGTGGAATCGGATGCCAAGGGGATCACCACACCTTCGCGAGGCCGTCGACCACGCGGTCGAGATTGCCGGGGTTGAGGGCCGGGATGGCCAGGCGGCCCGAGTCGAGGCCGTACAGCCCGAACTCCTCACGCAGCCGTACCATCTGCTCCTTGGCCAGGCCTGAGTAGCTGAACATGCCGTTCTGCGTGGTGATGTGAGAGGCGTCCACATCGGGCCGGGCCTGCCGCAGCCCCTCGACCAGGGCGCCGCGCATCTGCTTGATCCGATCGCGCATCCCGCCCAGCTCGGACTCCCACTGGGCCCGCAATGCGTCGTCGGCCAGCACCGTCGCCACCAGGCTGGCACCGGTGGTGGGTGGGTTGGAGTAGGTGGTCCGCACCACGATCTTCAGCTGGCTCAGCACGCGGGCCGCTTCGTCGGCGTCGTCACACACCACCGACAAGGCACCGATGCGTTCCCCGTACAGGCTGAAGGTCTTGGAGAACGAGGTTGTCACGAACACCGGGCCGGAAGCGGCGAACTGCCGTACGGCGGCACCGTCCTCGGCCAGGCCGGTGGCGAAACCCTGGTAGGCCATGTCGAGCAGTGGCACCAGGCCACGTTCCCGGACCACCTGCTCGACCCGGCTCCACTGCTCCGGGGTCAGGTCGTAGCCGGTCGGGTTGTGGCAACAGGCGTGCAGCACGACGACCGTGCCGGGATCGGCCTGACCGAGTGCGGTGACCATGGCGTCGACGTCCACCCGGTGCCCGGTGGCGTCGTAGTACGGATAGCTCGACACCTCGAAGCCGGCGCGGGTGAACAGTGCATTGTGGTTCTCCCAGCTCGGGTTGCTGATCAGCAGCTTCGCCTCGGGCAGGGTGCGGCGCAGGAAGTCGCCGGCCACCTTGAGCGCACCTGTGCCGCCGAGACCCTGGACCACGGCGACCCGGTCCCGCGCCACCACGGGCTCGCCACTGCCCGGATCGGAGAACACCAGACCGGCCACCGCGTCGTCGTAGGCCTTGAGCCCGTCGATGGGCAGGTAACCGTACGGCTTCTGCGCCTCGGCGAGCCGCTGCTGGGCGGCCCTCACACACTCGAGCAGCGGCACCTTCCCGGCTTCGTCCATGTAGACGCCGACCCCGAGATTCACCTTGCCCGGCCGTTCATCGGCCACAAAGGCCTCGGTGAGGCCGAGGATCGGATCGCGGGGTGCACGTTCGACGCTGCTCAACAGGCTCATGAGGTCGATCCTCCCATGGCGGACCAGGGTGCCCGATCGCATTCCGGACTCGTCCTCTCCGCCTCTCCTCGGCAATACTGGTCAGGTCATGACAGAAATCACGTCGCCCGCGCTCACCGCCGTCCACCTTGTCACCCTCGGATGCTCCCGCAACGAGGTGGACTCGGCCGAACTCGCGGCCAGACTCGAAGCGGGCGGATTCCGCCTGGTCGATGACCCGAACGCCGCCGATGCGGTGATGGTGAACACCTGCGGCTTCATCGAGCAGGCCAAGAAGGACTCGATCGACCAGATCATCGAGGCCTCCGATGCGAAGGAACACGGCCGCGCGAAGGCCGTCGTCGCCGTCGGTTGCATGGCCGAGCGGTATGGGGCCGAACTCGCCGACAGCCTGGACGAGGCCGATGCCGTCCTCGGGTTCGACGACTACGGCGACATCGCCAGCAAGTTGCAGTCGATCATCAACGGCGAGAAGCACATCTCCCACACGCCGAAGGATCGGCGCCTGATGCTGCCGATCAGCCCGGCCCAGCGGCAGGCTGCGGCATCGACCGTGTTCACGCCGGGGCATCTCGACAGGCTCGATGACCGTGGTGACGGGCTCGACGATCGGGCTCCGGAGGTGGCCGGACCGGCGTCCGGTCCGCCCGTGCTGCGCCGCCGGATCGGTTCAGGCCCGATGTCGCCGCTGAAGCTGGCCTCCGGGTGCGACCGCCGCTGTACCTTCTGCGCGATCCCGTCGTTCCGCGGCTCGTACCTGTCGCGGCCGGTGGCCGACATCGTGGCCGAGGCCGAGTGGATGACCACCACAGGGGTTCGCGAGGTCTTCCTGGTCAGCGAGAACTCCTCCTCGTACGGCAAGGACCTCGGCGACATCCGGTTGCTGGAGAAGCTGCTGCCGGAGCTGTCCCGGATTGACGGCCTGGACTGGATCCGGGTCTCCTACCTGCAGCCCGCCGAGGTGCGTCCCGGCCTCATCGAGGCGATGACCAGCACGCCGAAGGTGGTCCCGTACTTCGACCTCAGCTTCCAGCACGCGGCGCCCGGGGTGCTGCGTCGGATGCGGCGGTTCGGCGATCCGGAGCGCTTCCTCGACCTGCTGGAGCGGATCCGGGCACTGGCACCCACTGCCGGGATCCGCTCCAACTTCATCGTCGGATTCCCCGGCGAGACCGAGGACGACCTTGCCACGCTGACCGACTTCATGGAAGCAGCCCGGCTCGACGTGATGGGCGTCTTCGCCTACTCCGACGAGGAAGGGACCGAGGCCGTCGATCTGGACGGCCACCTGGACGCCGACGAGATCGCCGCACGGGCCGCCCACGTGCAGGACCTGGTCGATGCGCTGGTGGACCAACGCGCCGAGGAACGGATCGGCGAGACGGTCGAGGTGCTCATCGAGTCGCTCGAGGTCGACGATCCGGAGGCAGTGCTGGCCGCGAGCTCGCACCGGGGGGTCCCGGGCCCGTCGCCGATCCTGGCTGCCGGCCGCGCCGCGCACCAGGGCCCTGATGTCGACGGGACAACAAACGTACGTCTCACCGCCCCCCGTACGGTGGGGGAGGTCGTCACGGCGGAGGTGGTGGCCAGCGACGGCGTCGACCTGGTCGCCGTCGCATCAGATCGCTGAGAAGGAGCTGAGCCCCCGATGAGCAGCCCGTTCGACTCCCGACCCGAGGGTCCCGGTGCCGGTGACGACCCGTTCAACCAGACGGGGCCACAGCTGCCGCCACCCCCGAACACGAATCCGGTGAACGTCCCGAACGCGCTGACGGTGCTGCGGCTCATCATGGTGCCGCTGTTCGGCTGGATGCTGCTCGCCCATCCGTACGACTTCTGGTGGCGGATGGCCTCGGCGGGCGTCTTCACGATCGCCATCCTGACCGACATGCTCGACGGTCACCTGGCCCGCAAGCACAACATCGTGACCACCTTCGGCAAGATCGCCGACCCGATCGCCGACAAGGCCCTCACCGGGATGGGCTTCATCGGTCTGAGCATCATCGGTGAGCTGCTCGGGTCACAGCCGGAGAGCGGAGCGATCGGCGCGGCCTGGTGGATCACCATCATCATCCTGGTCCGCGAATGGGGCATCACCCTGATGCGTTTCCTGGTGTTGCGGCAGGGCGTCGTCCTGTCGGCCAACCGGGGCGGCAAGGCCAAGACCGTCGTCCAGAGCGTCGCCCTGATCGCGAGCATCCTGCCGATCATGGAGCCGTTCAAGTGGGGTGCCTGGTTCCTGGTGATCGCAGCGCTCATCCTCACGGTGGTGACCGGGATCGACTACGCGATCTCGATGATCCGTACCCTGCGTCAGCAGAAGGCTCCGCGAGCCGTCGACTCCGGCGGGACGACCGGACCCTGGCAGGGCTGAGCCGTGCCGACGACCACGGTCGACCCGGTGATCGAGGCGCTGCTCGCCCGAGGGCAGACGCTCGCCACCGCCGAGTCGTTGACCGGAGGTCTGGTGGGGGCGATGTTCACCGCCGCAGCAGGGGTGTCGGCGGTCTACCGTGGCGGCGTGGTCGCCTACGCGACCGACCTGAAGGCGAGCCTGCTCGGCGTCGACCCAGCCCATCTGGCCACGGCCGGCGCGGTCGACCCGATGACCGCCCGCCGGATGGCCGAAGGTGTGCGGGAGCGACTCGGTGCCGACTGGGGGTTGGCGACGACCGGGGTCGCCGGTCCGGATCGTCAGGAGGGCAAGGAGGTCGGCACCGTCCACGTCGCCGCCGCCGGCCCTGACGGGACGGCGGTGCGATCGCTGGCGCTGGACGGGAACCGGAAGCAGATTCGTGCCGCTGCTGCCCGGGCCGCGATCGAGCTCCTCGGTGAGCAGCTGGGGTCCGTTCGCCGAAACCACCGTGACGCCGGACCTCAGCCGGAATAGGGTGGCCCGCACCCATGAGGCTTATTCTTTGAGCCACGTTCCACAGTCCACGCACGCTCGCGGACTGGGCACAAAGAGTAAGCCTCAATCGTTGTCACCTGATGAGTCCTGCCGCTCGCCGCACCAACGGGCGCGTCCGGTACGGCGGTGTCGGTGGAGGCGGGTACGGTTGTTGCAGTTGTCCGTTGTGAGGGGAGCAAGGGAGTGACCATGAGGCCGGTGCTGATGCGCGAGATGCTCGGCGCTTCGCTGCGCGAGGAGCGCGTGACGCAGGGCCGTACGCTGCGCGAGATCAGTTCGACCGCGCGGGTCAGTCTCGGCTACCTGTCGGAGGTCGAGCGGGGACAGAAAGAGGCTTCCAGCGAACTGCTGGCGGCGATCTGCACCGCGCTCGACGTGCCGATGTCGCAGGTGCTGTCGACGGTGAGCGGAAAGATGGCGATCGAGGAGTCGCGCACCATCGCGCTGCCCGAGTCGGTCACGCCGCTGCGGGTCGGTCGCCCGGTGGCACACGCCGCATGATCAACGGGCGCCGGAGCGCGACCGACAGCGTCCCGGCCGGGCGAGCGACGATCACTGACGTCGCCACCGCTGCCGGCGTGTCACGAGCGACGGTGTCGCGAGTGATGAACGGCCGCAGCACGGTTGATCCGGAACTGGCCGAACGGGTGCAGCGCGCCGCGGCGGAACTGGCGTACCGGCCCAACTCGGTGGCGCGGTCCCTTTCGCTGGGGCGTACGTTCACCGTCGCAGTGCTGATTCCCGAGCTCGACAACCCGATGTTTCAGCGGGTCCTCCAGGGCTTCACTGCTGCCTCTGGTCCGGCCGGCTACCGGGTGCTCGTCGCCAACACCGGTGACGATCCGGCCGCGGAGATCGCCGCCGCGGTCGAGGCCCGGCATCGCTGTGACGCCATCATGCTGGTCGCGCCGCGATCCGACGACGAGGCGCTCACGGCGGTCCTGCAGCAACTTGAGCCAGCCGTGGTGCTCGGCCGGCCCCCGTCGACCGCGGTCGACGTCCCGAGCCTGTCGATCGACTACGCCGCCGGCGTCGAGACTGCTGTCGAGCACCTGGTCGGCCTCGGCCACACCGATCTGCTGTACCTGGCCGGTCCCTCGGTCAGCAGCAGCAACCGGCGGCGCCTTGAGGGCCTGCACCGTGCGCTCCAGCGTCACGGCGGCGATGTCACCGTCACCGAACTCACCGCCGGCGCCCACCTCGACGACGGACATCGCAGCGCCGCCGCCGTCGCCGCGGCACCCCAGACCGCCGTGATCGCGTACAACGACCTGGTCGCGTTCGGTCTGAGCGTCGGGTTGGCCGAGCTCGGCGTGTCCGTGCCCGGCGAGAAGTCCATCGTCGGTTTCGACGACATCGAGCTGGCCCGCTACGCGGCACCGCCGCTGACCACCTTGGCTGTTCCGCACCTTGAGCTCGGATCGCGGGCGTGGGCGCACCTTGCCGCAGTGCTGGCCGGGGAGACCGGGCCGGTGGCAACGCCGTACGTGCCGGAACTCGTCGTACGGGAATCGACCGGCCCCGTCGCCTGACGGCGTCGGGACGCCGATGGTCCGACACCCGTGCGACCTCAACTCCGTGGTCGGATGCGCAGGCCCTGAGGCACAAGGCTGAATCCGGCCGCGACGAGTTCGTCACGCCACGGGTGGGTGAAGACGTCGGCACCATCGATCCGCTCCAGGGTCACTGTTCCGAGCGCACCGGTGAGCAGGCGCCCGGCAAGGGCATGGAGTGCGGTGACCCGCGTGCCACCGTCGGATCCGAAGGTGAGCAGGGACTTCGCCCCGCGTTCCAGGTAGAGCACGAGTTCGCCGCCGACCAGGACGACCACGGCGCCGGGGTGCCGGCCGGGTCGATGCCCTTCACGAGGTGGCCACGGCAAGGCGGCTCCGTACGGGTTCGCCGGGTCTGCGGCAGCGAGCACGTGGACCACTCGGTCCGGATCGGCCAGGCCGCGCACCTGGTCGACCGCTCCGGGGAGAGCGAACTGGGCGGCACCGAGCCCGGCGATCACGTACCCACGACGGCAGGTGCCGGTCTCCTCGAGCCTGGCCAAGGCCTTGTAGGCGGCGGAGAAACCACCGGGGAAGTCCTCGGTCACCACACTGCCGCGGGTGACGATGCCGTACCGGTCCAGCAGCCCGAGCACCTCGTCTGCCACCCGCTCGGTGATCGACACCTCGGTGCGGCGAACAGCGGACCAACGCCCTGCCGTGGTGGGGATCGGTGCCCTGGCTCCGATCCTGGCACGTCGGGCGCCGGCTCGCAGGGTACGACTCCGGCTCGGTCGGCGCACCGTGCCGCGCGTCCCGGCGAGGCGGGCCCGGACCGGCGCGAAGGTGTCGCAGGTGACATGGCCCGCCCACACCAGCTCCCACAGGGCGCCGGGTGCGTCGTCGACCTGGCTGCCGGTCACCAGGTCGTCCAGCAGCCAGCTACCGCCGATGGCCAAGGTCGCCAGCAACTCCGTTGCGGCGTCCGACAAGGCGGGCCGGTCGGTCTCCAACTCCGGCGGTTCGACGCCGTGCGGGACCAGCCGGACCAGGGCATCGTTCTCCCCGAGCATGCCGGCTCCCACCCAGGTCACCTCGCCGCTGGTGATCAGCTCGTCGAGCAACGCCGGACTGTAGTCCCGGACCCGAGAAGGAAGGACGAACGACTCCAGCATGCTCACCGGCAGGGCCACCCCGGCCAGTTGCTCGATGGTGCCATACACCCCGTCGGTCCCGCGGCCGGGTGGGGCGAGATCGCGACCGTCTGCATCGATGGCAGCGACCTGGTGCCAGCGGGGAAGGAAACGGCCCAGGGCTGCCGGTTCCACCGGTTCCAGCTCGGCGCGCAACGCTGCCAGGGTGCGCCTCTTGATCATCGCCAGGACGCGGGAGTGGCAGTACTGCCGGCCGGGCAGGTCCGCGGAGAACTCCGCATGGACAACGGTGCCGGCGCGGACCAGACCGTCGAGAGCGGCCGTCACCACACCCACGCCGAGCCCGTACCGCCGCGCCAGCGTCTCGGCGGTGAACGGAGCGTGAGTTCTCGCCCATCGCAGGACCAGGTCGCCGAGCGGATCGGCCGGCGCCGCAGGCACTGCCATCCCCGCCGGGACAGGGATGCCGAGGGCATCACGCAGCCGGGGCAGGTCTTCGGCCACGGCGTACTGGGCCAACCCGGCGATGCGGACCTCGGCGATCCGTCGCTCGGTCACCAGCGCTGCGACGGCCTCGTCGACCGTCGTAGCACCGGACCAGCGGGCGATGAGCTCATCACGCGTGTAGGGGCCCGAGGTCCGCACCAGGTCGAACAGTTCCTCGGTCGTGTTCCGTCGCCGCTCCTCGCTCAGCGACTGCAGGTCAGCTTCGATGTCGTCGACGACGGCCGGGTCGAGCAACTGCCGAAGCTGGTCGTCACCCAGCAGTTCGGCCAGCAGCGCGGTGTCGAGGGTGAGGGCAGCGGCACGGCGTTCGGCCAGCGGCACGTCGCCGGAGTAGATGAACTCGCCGACGTAGCCGAACAACAAGGACCGCGCGTACGGCGACGCCCGGGGCGTCTCGACCTCGATCACCCGGGTCCTCCGCGCTGCGATCGAACGTTGCAGCTCGACCAGTGCGTCGAGATCGAACACGTCCGCCAGGCATTCCCGCATCGTCTCCAGCATGATCGGGAACTCCGGGAACGCACTCGCCACCGTCATCAGCTGCGCGGACCGCATCCGCTGCTGCCACAACGGTGTCCGCGCCCCGGGATCCCTGCGTGGCAACAACAGTGCCCGGGAAGCACACTCGCGGAACCGCGAGGCGAACAGGGCGGACCCGGCGACCTCCTCGGTCACCACCTGTCGCAGCTCGTCGGGGTCGAGCACCACCAGATCGGCTCCGGGTGGGACATCGCTGGTGTCAGGAACCCGGAGCACGATGCCGTCGTTGCCTGCCGTCGCCTGCACCTCGATCCCGTAACGGTCACGCGCGTTGCGCTCGATGGCCAGCGCCCACGGTGCGAGGACCGTCGAGCCGAGGGGGGAGTGGATGCACACCTGCCAGTCACCGAGCTCGTCACGGAATCGCTCCACCATGATCAACTCGTCGCTCGGCAGCTGCTGGGTCGCCTCCCGCTGGTCGGCGAGGTAGGCGAGCAGGTTGTCGGCAGCCCACTCGTCCAGTCCGGTCGCCGCGAGCCGCTCCCGGGCTGCAGGTTCGGCGAGCGCGGCGAGCTCGCGGGTGAAGGCACCGAGCGCCAGCCCGAGTTCGACCGGTCGTGCCGGGGAATCGCCCTTCCAGAAGGGAAGTCGGCCGGGCAACCCGGGGGCGGGACTCACCCGTACCTGGTCGTGGGTGATCTCCTCGATCCGCCACGAGGTGGTGCCGAGGGTGATCACGTCGCCGACGCGCGACTCGTACACCATCTCCTCATCGAGCTCGCCGACCCGGCGGCTCGCCCCTTTGCGCTGTTGGACCTCCTCGCTGCCGTCCTCGGCGGAGATGAGGTGGACCCCGAACAGGCCCCGGTCGGGAATCGTTCCTCCGCTGGTGACGGCGAGGCGCTGGGAGCCGGGCCTGCCTGACAGCGTCCCGGTGTCGCGTTGCCAGACCAGCCGGGGACGCAGTTCGGCGAACGCTTCCGACGGGTAGCGCCCCGACAGCATGTCGAGCACGGATTCGTACGCCGTCGACGGCAGATTCGCGTACGGGGCCGAGCGACGCAACAGGGCCAAGGTGGCGTCGACCTCGCGGTCCTCCAACGCACACATCGACACCAGGTGCTGGGCCAGCACGTCCAGCGGATTCGACAGTTCCGCGACCTCCTCGATCGCCCCGGCGCGCATCCGGTCCAGCACGACGGCTGATTCGACGAGATCGCCACGGTACTGGGGGAAGACCACGCCGCGGGAGACCGCACCGACCTGGTGCCCGGCCCGGCCCACTCGTTGCAGGCCGCTCGCCACCGACGGGGGAGAGGCCACCTGGACGACCAGGTCCACGGCCCCCATGTCGATGCCGAGTTCCAGTGAGGATGTCGCCACCACGCATCGCAGCGCCCCGGACTTGAGCGCCTCCTCGGTGAAGGAACGCTGCTCCTTCGACACCGATCCGTGGTGGGCACGGGCGATGACCGGGAGTTCCCCGCCCTGACCGTGGCTGGCACCTGATTGCGCCATCACCTGCGCTGGCGGCGGGTGATCAGCATCGGCGCCGTCGAGCAACCCGAGCCGTTCGCAGTGCAGCTCATTGAGCCGGGTCGTCAACCGCTCGGCGACCCGACGGGAGTTGACGAAGACGATCGTCGAGGTGGTCGCCTCCACCAGGTCCAGGACGCGCTCAGTCACATGGGGCCAGATGGAGCGGCTCGGGGCATCGTCGTTGTCGGTCTCGGAGGCCGGCGCCTCGAGGGCGGTCATGTCGGGCAGCGGCACCACGACCTCCAGGTCCCAGGTCTTGGCTGCCTCCGGTGCCACCACCGTGACGGGCCGGTCACCCCCGAGGAACCGTGCCACCCGTTCCTTCGGTCGTACGGTGGCCGACAACCCGATCCGCTGCGGGTCCCGGCCGGTGCCGTCGTTGAGGCACAGCTCGGCCAGCCGCTCCAGGCTGACAGCCAGGTGGGCGCCCCGTTTCGTCCCGGCGATCGCATGCACCTCGTCGACGATCACTGTCTCCACCGAGGCGAGCACCTCGCGGCCTGCCGAGGTCAGCAACAGGAACAACGACTCCGGTGTCGTGATCAGGATGTCAGGAGGCGTCGTGGCGATCCGGCGTCGCTCCGCCGGCGAGGTGTCGCCGGTGCGCATCCCGACGGTGATCTCAGGCGCTGGTGCCCCGAGCCGGGCCGCCGTCCGGGAGATGCCGGTCAACGGAGCGGTCAGGTTGCGTTCGACGTCGACCGCCAGCGCCTTCAAGGGCGAGACGTACAGCACCCGGCAGCGCTGCTGCTTGTCCGGAACCGGCTCGGTTGCGAGTCGGTCCAGTGCCCACAGGAAGGCGGCCAACGTCTTGCCCGAACCGGTCGGCGCTACCACCAGGCTGTGCTCCCCGGCGGCGACGTGGCGCCACGTCTGCTCCTGCACCGGGGTGGGCGCGGCGAACACCTCGGTGAACCAGGTCCGTACCGGGGCGGAGAACCCGGGCAGCAGGTCGTCGGACAGCACGGGTCCATCATGCCGTCCGGGTCCGACAAGTGGCGTGGTGCCGTAACCTCGGCGGGGTGACAGCATTCGTCAAGTCCGTCACCTTCGACTGCCACGAGCCGCTCGTCGTGGCAGCGTTCTGGGCCGCAGCGCTGGGGTCGAACGTGGATGAGGACAGCACGGAAGATCGCGCCTGGGTCGAGCCAGCGGGATGGGGAGGCCCGAACCTGTGGTTCCAACGGGTGCCCGAGTCCAAGACGGCGAAGAACCGCCAGCACTTCGACCTGCGAGCGATGGGGGACCTCACTGCCGAGGTCGAGCGGCTCCGTGGGCTGGGTGCGACGCTGCTCTCCTTCGGTGCAGGTGCGGTCGTCATGGCGGACCCTGAGGGCAACGAGTTCTGCGTCGAGAGCTGAAGCTCACGAACTCCGGCGTTGCTCAGCGGGTGTGAACCGGTTGACGAGCACGGTGGGGAACGGCGAACCGGACGCCGTACCCTCACGTCGTGTCGTCCGCCTCGAACCGCCGCGCAGGAGTCACGGTCGAGGTGGTCCCGGCCCCGCCGCTGCGGTCCTGGCTGCCCGGACTGATCGCCCTCGGGGCCATGTGGGGCGCCAGTTTCCTGTTCATCAAGATCGCTGTCGGTGACCTTCATCCGCTATGGATCGCGGCCAGCCGGCTGGTCTTCGGCGGGCTCGTGCTCGGCCTCATCCTGCTGGTGCGGCGCCGCGGTCTGCCAACCGATCCGCGCGCCTGGCTGGTCAACGGATTCGTCGGGATCGTCGGGTGTGCCCTTCCGTTCGCGCTCTTCGCCTTTGCCGGTGAACGGATCCCCTCGCTGCTGTCGGGCCTGTGGAACAGCACGACACCGCTGGTGGTGCTGCCACTGGCGGTGCTGGTGTTCCGGACCGAGCCGTTCACCCTGCGACGGCTGCTGGGCCTGCTGCTGGGACTCACCGGGTCGTTGGTGATCCTCGGGGTGTGGAACCTGGCGGGAGGGGCGTACGACCTCGTCGGGCAACTCATGTGCCTGGCAGCTTCGGCCTGTTACGGGATCAGCACTGCCTTCACCCGACGGTACGTCTCGTCGCGTCGCGAGCCCCCGGTGGTGGCGGCAACGGTGCAGATGATCACCGGTGCCGTGGTTGCGGTGCCGCTGGCGCTGATCGTCGCAGGCGTACCCACTCCCGGACCAGGTGCACTGGCGGCTGCCGTGGCGCTCGGAGCGCTCGGGACCGGACTCGGCTTCCTGCTGAACCTGCGCAACATTGCGATGCTCGGTGCCAGCGCGGCGGCCTCGGTGACCTATCTGGTGCCGGTCTTCGCGACCCTGCTCGGGGTGGTCGTGCTGCACGAGCAGCTGAACTGGCACCAGATCCTGGGCGGGATCATCGTGCTGCTCGGCGTCGGTGTGGCGCAGAGCGCCACCCGCCACTCCACCACGCCCACCATCAGAAGAAGTAGACAGGAGCATCCGTGACCCTCACCGACATCACCGGCCGACTCGAGCCAGGCATGTGGGACTACCGGGTCTTTCCCGGCTTCGACACCCTCATTCCGCCGTACCAGGTGGACCGGGTCGGGTCCCTGGCCACCGACGGATTCGTCTCCTCACGCATCGTGCTGTCGACCATCACCGGCACCTATCTCGAGGCGTCGAGCCATGTGCTCGCCGACGGACGTGACCTTGATGCGTACGGAGTAGGCGACTTCATCCGACCAGTGCGGATCCTCCGGCTCGGTCGGCTGGCTCCCGACAGCACCGTCACCGCAGCCATGCTGGCTGCCGCCGATCCGGGCGTGGGAGAGGGCGAGGCCCTGATCATCGACACCGGCTGGTACGAGCAGTGGAACCGTCCTGGCTTCGTGGAGCACTGTCCGACGATGCGGCCCGACGCGCTGGAGTGGTTGATCGAACGACGCATCGGACTGCTCGGCGTGGATGTCCCGGCGATCGAGGCCGCCTGGAGCGAGGGTGACGGCGAGGCTAAAGGAGGGCTGTTGTCGGTGCTGTTCGCCCAGGGATGTCTGCTCCTGGCGCCCGTCGTCGGTCTCGATCGGATCGGTGCGGATCGAGGCCGGCTGATCGCGCTACCGATCCCGTTGGTGGGGACCTCAGGGGCTCCGGTGCGAGCTGTGGTGGAGTGGGAGTGAGTGGGTACGCTCGTCAGGCCACAGGTCTGAAGGGGAGGACGGATGAAGGAGTCTGAGTTCTGGGAGCGCATGGACTTCCATCTCGGGCGCGCCTACTCCCGCGTCTGGGCCGACCAGCAGTACCTGGCCGGATTGGACGGCCGTACGGTGACCACCGCGCTCGCCGAGGGGTGGGAGTGCAAACAGGTCTGGCGTGCCGTGGCCGCCGCCCTCGAACTGCCGCTGCGAGACTCCTGAGCTCTGCGACGCGCCGGGCGTGTCAATTGCGTTCGAACGTTTGTTCGGTAGATTGTCCACTGTCCGAAGTCGACACCCGAGTTGTCCACAGGTCAGGAAGTTCGGCGTCGGATTGTCGGTGGAGGTCCCTATCGTCTTCCACGACGAGAACAGTTGGGTGAAACCACCGGCACACAGTCGGGTCGAGAGAGGGATGGGCAATGGCCGTCGCAGAACGTGAAAAGGCTCTGGAGTCAGCACTGGCCCAGATCGAGAAGTCCTTCGGCAAGGGGTCGGTGATGCGCCTCGGCGAGGACACCCGGCCGCCGGTCGAGGTGATCCCGACCGGATCGACCGCCCTCGACATCGCGCTGGGCATCGGTGGTCTGCCGCGGGGCCGTGTCGTGGAGATCTACGGCCCGGAGTCGTCGGGCAAGACCACCGTGACACTGCACGCGATCGCCAGCGCCCAGGCGGCCGGTGGCATCTGTGCGTTCATCGACGCCGAGCACGCGCTGGACCCGGAGTACGCCAAGAAGCTCGGGGTCGACACCGATGCGCTGCTGGTCAGCCAGCCGGACAACGGTGAACAGGCCCTGGAGATCGCCGACATGCTGGTCCGCTCCGGTGCGTTGACGCTGATCGTGATCGACTCGGTCGCCGCGTTGACCCCCCGGGCCGAGATCGAGGGTGAGATGGGTGACTCGCACGTCGGTCTCCAGGCCCGGCTGATGAGCCAGGCCCTGCGCAAGATGACCGGCGCGCTGTCCGGATCGGGCACGACGGCGATCTTCATCAACCAGTTGCGCGAGAAGATCGGCGTGATGTTCGGCTCCCCGGAAACCACCACCGGTGGTAAGGCACTGAAGTTCTACGCCTCGGTCCGCATGGACATCCGTCGTATCGAGACCCTGAAGGACGGCACCGACATGGTCGGCAACCGGACCCGGGTCAAGGTCGTGAAGAACAAGATGGCCCCGCCGTTCAAGCAGGCCGAGTTCGACATCCTGTACGGGGAGGGGATCAGTCGCGAGGGCAATCTGATCGATCTCGGTGTCGAGCACGGGTTCATTCGCAAGGCGGGCGCCTGGTTCACCTACGAGGGTGACCAACTCGGTCAGGGCAAGGAGAATGCCCGCAACCACCTCAAGTCCAACCCCGAGATCGCCGATGAGATCGAGCGGAAGATCAAGGAGAAGCTCGGCATCGGCGTTCGTTCTGCCGAGGCTGCACCGGCCGGGGTTGACCCGGTGACCGGTGAAGTGACCTTCTGATCACGATGACGTCCCCCAGTCCCTGGTCGGCTGCGGACCCCGCCAGGTCCGCAGCCCCAGGGACACCCGATCAGATCGCCGCTCTCGCTGCGGCAATCCGCAGCATCGAGAACGGTGAGGGAGACCCGACCCTGCCGGCCGCCGAGCAGACTCGCAACCCGCCAGCCGAGCGGAGCGTGCCTCGAGCGAAGTCGAGAGGTCGCGACGATCAGCCGACCGTCGAGACGAGCGCGCCTCGAGCGGAGTCGACAGGTCGGGATGATCGTGAGCTCGAGCAGCAGGCTCGGGCCATCGTGTTGCGAAAACTGACCGTGCGAGCTCGCACCCGGACCGAGCTGGCCGATGCCCTGACCTCAGCCGAGATCCCCGAGCACATCGCGACGCCCGTCCTGGACAGGATGACTGAGGTGGGGCTCGTCGACGATGCAGCCTTTGCCCAGGAATGGGTGGCGTCCCGGCAGGGGAGGCGCAACCTGTCCCGACGGAAGCTGGCCGACGAGTTGCGGCGCAAAGGTGTCGCCCCGGAGACCATCTCCTTGGCGGTCGACACGGTTGATGACAGCGACGAGTACGCGGCGGCGCTCGATCTGGCCCGGCGCAAGGCGCCCTCGCTGGCCCGCCATGACCTGGTGACTCAGCGCCGACGGCTGGCCGGCGTACTGGATCGCCGGGGCTTCTCCAGCGGCGTGGTGCAGCGTGTACTGCGTGAGGTGCTCGAGCCTCTCGCATAAGCGTGATGCGATAGCATCATGTGCATGCGCACCACCCTGGATGTCGATGAGGATGTGCTTCTCGCCGTGAAGGAACGAGCTCGCCGTGAGGGCAGGTCTGCCGGCGCCGTGCTGAGCGAACTCGCCCGGCAGGCGCTGGTGCACGTGCCCGACACAGCCACCGAGTCGTTCTTCGGATTCACCCCGCTGCCGCGTCGCGACATCGTGGTGTCGAACGAGCAGGTCAATCGGATCCGGGACGAGGAGGGTGTGTGAGAGCACTACTGGACGTCAACGTCCTGCTGGCGTTGCTCGACGCCAGCCACGCTGACCACACTCGGGCCAGGAATTGGCTGGGCGCAAACATCGATCATGGCTGGGCATCGTGCGCGATCACGCAGAACGGCGTTGTCCGGATCATGAGCCAGCATGCCTATCCGGGCCGGACGAACCCGGCGACGGCAGTCGAGATGCTCCGCGCGGCTGCCGCGACCGAGCATCATGAGTTCTGGCCCGGCACGGTGAGCATCGTCAACCCCGAGAGCATCACCGCGAACCGGATTCACAGTCCGCGCCAGATCACCGATGCATATCTGCTGTCACTGGCAGTCGCCTACGACGGGCGCTTCGTGACCTTGGACGGCCGCATCGCGATCACCGCGGTCCCGGGCGCCACTCACGAACATCTCACCGTGATCTGAGGCTTCGACCGCTCTGGAGCGTCGGCTTGCACTGGTGTCCTTGACCGGCGTCCTCGACCGACCTAGCCTCATGGGTGAACCGAGGGCTGCCGCGCAGAGGTCGCGGATGTCCACGGGGACTGCATCACCAGTGTGACGATTTCCGGGCCTTGAACCGCCCAACCGTTCCCGCTCGACCGAGCGGGCTGTTGCCGTACGGCGTGCTGTGCCACCCATCCGTAGTGGCGAACCGCACGTGGGCGGACCGTCCCTGTCGCCGTCCCCGCGAGCCCTCGGTGGAGGGAGTGGAACCGTGGACGTCATGACGATTGGTGTTCTCGTCGGCACCGTGGTCATCGCCATCGCAGCGGTGGCCGTGGTGATGTTCCTGATCGTCCGGCCGATCGCGGCCCGGAGGACCCAGGAAGCCGAGCTGGCGGCCGAGGAGATCCGGCGCTCGGCCAACGCCGAGGCCAAGGCGATCCTGGACGAGGCACGTGAGCACGCCCGTGACCTGACTCGGGACGCCGACAAGCGGATCGCTCAGCAGCTGGGAAGCCTCGAGGAGGCCAAGGACGGCTTGTCCGAGCACCGCCGCGAGGTGCGCGACGAACTCGCCCAACTGCGGGTCGAGCACAGTCACCGCGAGCAGCGTCTGGCCGACCGGGAGGGACGGCTGGAACGCGAGCACGCCGAACTCGCCACGCAGCTGGCGCAACTCGACATCGACCGTGCCGAGGTGCGGCGGAGGCAGAGCGCGCTCGCCTCTGCCGAGCAGGAGCGACGTGAGGCCCTTGAAGGGATTGCTGCCCTGACATCGGAGCAGGCGCGCGCCGAGGTGCTCGAGCGAGCTGAACACGACGCCCGACTGGCCGCAGCCGTGCTGGCCCGCGACGTCGAGCGACAGGCCCGCCGTACCGCGGAGCAGCAGGCCAGACTGATCTTGGTCGGTGCGATGGAGCGACTGGCCAGCGACCAGACCACCGAGGCCACCGTGACCTCGGTCCCGCTGCCGAGTGAGGACATGAAGGGGCGGATCATCGGCCGTGAGGGGCGCAACATCCGGACCTTCGAGCAGGTCACCGGTGCCAACCTGGTGGTCGACGACACTCCTGACATGGTCCTGGTGTCCTGCTTCGACCCGGTACGCCGAGAGGCGGCGCGTCTCGCTCTCACCGAACTGGTGACCGATGGCCGGATCCACCCCACCAGCATCGAGGAGGCCCACGCGCGGAGCATGGAGCTGGTGGAGGAGCGGTGCCACCAGGCTGCCGACGAAGCGCTGCTGGAGGTCGGGATCACCGACCTTGACGCGAAGCTGGTCGACACACTGGGCACCTTGCGGTACCGAACCTCGTACGGCCAGAACGTACTGAAGCACCTGGTCGAGTGTGCCCATCTGGCCCGGATGATCGCTGCCGAGCTCGGTCTGGATGCGGACCTGTGTTCGCGCGCCGCTTTCTTGCATGACCTCGGCAAGGCGCTCACTCACGAGGCGGAAGGATCGCACGCACTGGTCGGCGCGGACCTGGCCCGCAGGCACGGTGAACACCCTGATGTGGTCCACGCCATCGAGGCCCACCACAACGAGGTCGAGCCGCAGACCGTTGAGGCACATCTGGTCCAGGTGGTCGACGCGATCTCGGGTGCTCGCCCCGGCGCCAGGCGGGAATCCGTCGAGTCCTTCATGAAGCGGATGACCCAGTTGGAGTCGCTCGCACGTCAGCACACCGGCGTCGACAAGGTCTTCGCGATGCAGGCCGGTCGCGACGTCCGGGTCATGGTCAAGCCGGACAAGGTCGACGACCTCGAGGCCCAGGTGCTGGCGCGGACCATCGCGAAGCAGTTCGAGGAAGAGCTGACCTACCCCGGCCAGATCAAGGTGACCGTCGTACGGGAGTCGCGGGCCATCGAGACGGCGCGCTGACCGACGTGGGTGGGACCGGAACCCCGTACACTCGCGGTCCATGACCAAGCGCACCGGCGATGACGCACCCGTTCCCACGGGGAGGCTTCCCAAGCGTGCGTACGAAGCCGAGCTGCTCCGCCTGCAGGGGCAGTTGGTGGAGATGCAGGAATGGGTGCGCAGCACCGGTGCCCGGGTGGTGGTCGTCTTCGAGGGCAGGGATGCCGCAGGCAAGGGCGGAGCGATCCAACGTGTCAGCGAGTACCTGAATCCGCGCATCTGCCGCGTCGTGGCGCTGCCGGCGCCGACGGAACGGCAACGTACCCAGTGGTACTTCCAGCGCTATGTCGAGCACCTGCCGGCGGCGGGGGAGATCGTGCTGCTGGATCGCAGCTGGTACAACCGGGGCGGTGTCGAGCGGGTGATGGGCTTCGCGACCCCCGACCAGTGGCGGTTGTTCCTGCGGCAGACACCAGTCTTCGAACGCCTCCTGGTCGAGGATGGGATCCTGCTGCGGAAGTACTGGTTCTCGGTCAGCGACGCCGAGCAGGAGCGTCGCTTCCGGCAGCGACTGGATGATCCGATGAAGCGGTGGAAGTTGTCGCCCATGGATCTGGAGTCGATCGCGCGTTGGGAGGACTACTCACGTGCCAAGGACGAGATGTTCACCGCGACCGACATCCCGGAGGCACCGTGGTGGACGGTCGAGGCCGAGGACAAGCGCAGCGCGCGACTCAACATGATCGCCCATCTGTTGTCCAGCATCCCGTGGCAGCCGGTGCCGAAGCCGAATCTCGTCCTGCCGGAACGCCCACCCCACAAAGGGTACGAGCGGCTCCCGCGGGAGATGTTCCGCGCCGTACCTGACCACGCTGCAACGGTCCGCGACTGACGTGTCGACGGTCGGCTGCCGGATCAGGAGTCCGCTGCGTCGACTTCCTCGGTTGCTGCGCTCCCGGCAGCGACCGGAATCGGCACCGCTCCGGCGGCCACCGGCGTGATGCCTCGGCGCAGCCGGATCCGTCGCTCGATCAGACCGGCCAGCGAGGTCAAGCTGTAGTTGATCGCGATGTAGATGATCGCCGCCACGACGAGAGCAACCAAGATGCCCGAAGTGGAGGCCAAGGTTTGCAGGGAGCGAAGAAGGTCGGAGTAGGTGACGATGTAGCCCAATGCGGTGTCCTTGAGGACCACGACAAGCTGACTCAACAGGGAGGGCAACATGGCCGTGATCGCCTGGGGCAACAGGATGGAGAACATCGTCTGGGTGTTGCTCAGACCGAGTGCTGCACCGGCTTCGCGTTGCCCCTTCGGCAACCCACGGACCCCGGAGCGGATCAGTTCCGCAATCACAGCACCGTTGTAGAAGGTGAGGCCGAGAATGACGCTGACCAACGGCAACAGGTAGCCGGAGAGGACCTGTCCGTACAGGAAGACGTAGTAGAAGAAGATCATCATCATCAGCACCGGTACGGCACGGAAGAACTCGACCAGCACGGTGCACGCCCAGCGCACCGGACGGACCGAGGACAGCCGTCCGATGCCGAGCAGAAGTCCGAGAATGGAGGCTGTGACGATGGAGATGACTGCTGCTTGCAATGTGGCGAGCAGACCAGGCAGGACGTAGGCGGTCCAGGTGATGGGCTGCAGGTAGCGGATCCAGGCCTGCGGGTCGAGGAGCTCGGACCGCAGCGCAACGACCAGAGCAGCGGCCAGTCCGACAAGAACGACGACGCCAATGACGCCGATCAGTAGGTTACGAACTCGGCCACGGGGGCCCGGGGCATCGAAGAGAACCGTTGAACTCATCGCTCCACCGCCAGTTTCTCCGAGAGCTTGGTGAACAGCAGACCCACCGGCAAGGTCAGTACCACGAATCCCGCCGCCATCACCAAGAAGGTCAGGACCAGCAGGTTGGGGCTGAACTCGATCATGCTCTTCATGACCGTCGAGGCCTCGGCTGCGGTCACTGTCGCCATCACCGTGGTGTTCTTGGTGAGGGCGATCAGGGTGTTGCCCAGCGGAGCGATCGCACCACGCAGCGACTGCGGCAGAATCACGTATCGCATCGTTCCGCCGAAGCCCAGACCAATGGCACGAGCGGCTTCCGCTTGACCCAATGGCACCGTGTTGATCCCGGAGCGGATGGCCTCGGCGACAAAGGAGGCGTGATAGATCGACAGTGCGACGCAGCCCCACGCGAAGTTCTGCCAGACAATCTCATCGGAGGGAAGCAACTCCCAGTTCAGGGCCAGGTAGAGACCAAACACACAGAAGAACACGATCAGGGTGAGCGGAGTATTGCGGAAGACCGTCACGTAGGCCTTGCCGAACCACTGGAGGGCTGGTGCTGGCGATACGCGCAGAATCGCGACGATCGTGCCGATGATGAGAGCGCCCACGGCTGACACGGCCGTGAACAGGATGGTCCAGCCGAACGCGGCGAAGATGTTGTACTGACTGAACAATGACGCTGCGTCGTTGAGGAATCCCACGAAGACCACTCCTTTCCTTGCTGGCTCTTACCTCGGCGGGACGGTGCCCTCGGCAGCAGAACGGCCGAGGGCACCGGGGCTGGTGATCAGGAGCAGGCGTCCTGGGCCGGTGCCTCAGGAATTGCGTATCCCGACGGACCGACGTTCTTCTCCAGCGCAGCCTTCCACTCGCCTGAGCTGATCATCTTCGCGATCGCAGCGTTGACCTTCGTGCACAGCTCGACGTCGCCCTTCTTCAGCCCAACGCCGTACCGCTCTTCGGTCCAGGGCTGGCCGACAACCTTCAGCTTGCCCTTGAAGTCAGCCTGGGCAGCAAAGCCGGCCAAGATCACGTCGTCGGTGGTCAGAGCATCGATCGAGCCGTTGACGACGGCAGCAGCACACTTCGAGTAGGAGTCGAACTTCTGCAGCTGGACGTCCGGATAGTCCTTCTGCATGTTTTCTGCCGAGGTGGAGCCGGTGACCGAGCACAGCTTCTTCCCGGCCATGGTCTCCGGACCGGTGATCGAGGTGTCGTCGGCGCGGACCAGCAAGTCCTGCCCGGCCACGAAGTACGGGCCGGCGAAGGAAACCTTTTCCTTGCGTGTGTCAGTGATGGAGTACGTGGCGAAGATCAACTTCACCTGGCCGCCCATGATCATGTTCTCGCGCTGGGCCGACACGGCTTCGAGGAAGTTGACGTTCTTGTAGCCAAGTTCCTTGGCAACATAACGAGCCACATCGACGTCGAAGCCCTGGTAGTCGTTGCCGACCTTCTGGCCCAGTCCGGGCTGGTCGAACTTGATGCCGATGTTGATGGTGTCGCTGTCAGCTGCTCCGCCGGTGTTGCAGGCCGCCAGACTGCCGGTCAGTGCGAGTGCGGCCGCGACGGCCAGCACCTTCAGTTGCTTGATCATCATTCTCCTCCGTGTGGTGATCAGTGGGTGAGGATCTTGCCGAGGAAGTCCTTGGCCCGGTTGGACTGAGGACTGGTGAAGAAGGTCCCGGGATCCGCCTGCTCGACGATCTGACCGTCGGCCATGAACACGACCCGGTTGGCGGCCTTGCGGGCGAACCCCATCTCGTGGGTCACCACGACCATGGTCATTCCCTGCTTGGCCAGGTCGACCATCACGTCGAGCACCTCGTTGACCATCTCGGGGTCGAGCGCCGAGGTGGGTTCGTCGAACAGGATCACCTTGGGATCCATCGCGAGCGCCCGAGCGATCGCCACCCGCTGCTGCTGACCGCCCGACAGCTGCGCCGGGTACTTCTCCGCCTGGGTGTCGACGCCGACACGTTGGAGCAGTTCCATGCCCCGCTTGCGTGCCTCAGTGGTCGGGACGCGACGCACCTTCGTCGGGCCGAGGATCACGTTGTCGATGATCGTCTTGTGGGCGAACAGGTTGAACGACTGGAACACCATGCCCACGTCGGCCCGGAGCTTGGCCAGCGCCTTGCCTTCCTCCGGGAGCCGTTGGCCGTCGAGTCGGATCTCGCCGGAGTCGATCGTCTCGAGCCGATTGATCGTCCGGCACAGGGTTGACTTGCCCGACCCTGACGGGCCGATCACGACAACCACCTCGCCCTTGGCGATCTCAAGGTTGATGTCCCGCAGCACATGCAACTCGCCGAAGTGTTTGTTGACCTCGGACAGGACGACCAGCGGTTCACCTTCGCCGGCGGTGGCGGACCCTGAACTCTCGGACATGCGCATGACACTATGGCAATTCGGGTCGCTCTGGGGAGAGAACATGCGACGTTTTGGTTACGGCTGGCGATTTCGAACAGGCGCTTGACCGGTGGTCTCGACCTGCAGGACGCGAGCGCCTTGCTGCTCGACCGGCGCCCGAGTGTTCAGCCGCGGATGCCCCAGCTGCCGGAGAACCGCTGTCCCGGCTTCAGCACGATCAGCCCGTCGTGGGTGGCTCCGGTGTTGAAGGCGTCCGGCCCGCAGGTCATCGGCTCGACGGCGATGCCGCCGTCGACCACGCCGCCGCCGGTGTAGATCTGGATCCAGCCGAAGACCTCATCGGCCCACATCTCGGTGGTGCGTGAGCCGTGACGAAGCCGTACCGTCCACCGGCCGTCGACGAGGTCCAGATCGGTGTAGGCGGTGTCGAGGGACAAGCCGGCCACCACCCGCCCGCCGCGCAGGTCGGCGTCACCGGAGAGCGCTTCGATGCTGATGGGGAGCAGTCGCTCCGTGTCGACCACCAGGTGACGGCCGGCCGGGACCGTCAGCTCGACGTCGTTCACGTCCGATTCGCCTGCTGTCAGGTACGGATGAGCCCCGTAACCGAAGGGGACCGCGTCATCGGTCGGGTTCGCGACCACCAGGTCGACGGTCAATCCGTCGGTGTCGACACGGTGGGTGAGGATCACCTCCAGGGTGCCGGGCCAACCTTCCTGGGGCCGGATCATCACCCGCTGGGTGACGTGGTCGGCCTGGTGATCCACCAGCTGCCAGGGCACCCACCGCACGAGCCCGTGCAAGGCGGTGCTACGCGACACCTCGGTGATCGGCAGCTGGAGCTGCTGGCCCTGCCAGGACCAACGGCCGTCGCGGATCCGGTTGGGCCACGGCAGCAGCTGCTGCCCACGTCCCTGGGTGACCGGTTCCTCGGCACCGAAACCCTTGATCAGTTCGGCGCCGTCGTGGTGGAGCGTGCGAAGGGTGGCGCCGACCTCGGTGACGGTGGCGACGTGGCCGCCGCCGGAGATCTGGTACTGCTCACCGGTGGGGAACATCGGAGTGGCCGCTGGCATGGGAGGACGGTAGCTGTGAGGCGCCGCGGTGCGCTTCCGATTCGCCGCTGGGTGAGACAGGAGGTCTCGACACGCTCGCTGCGCTCGCTGCTCGACCGTCGGTGGGTCTCGACACACTCGCTGCGCTCGCTACTCGACCGCCGGTGGGTCTCGACTTCGCTCGACCGGCGGGGATGGTGCGACCGTCGTAAGCTTGTCTGGCCATGTCGACGACCACACAGAGTTCGGTTGCCCGGACCTACCAGATCCGCACCCACGGGTGTCAGATGAACGTGCACGATTCCGAGCGCCTCGCCGGGCTGCTCGAGGGCGCCGGCTACGTGCGGGCCGGTGACGGCGAGGCCGACGGCGCCGCCGATGTCGTGGTGTTCAACACGTGTGCGGTCCGGGAGAACGCCGACAACAAGTTGTACGGCAGCCTGGGGCATCTGCTGCCGACCAAGCAGGCCCGACCCGGCATGCAGATCGCGGTCGGTGGCTGCCTGGCGCAGAAGGACACCTCGGCCATCGTCGAGCGAGCGCCCTGGGTCGATGTGGTCTTCGGGACGCACAACATCGGGTCACTGCCGGTGCTGCTCGAGCGGGCCCGGATCGAGCAGGAGGCCCAGGTCGAGATCGCCGAGGCCCTGCAACACTTCCCTTCCACGCTGCCGACCCGGCGGGAATCCCCGTACGCGGCCTGGGTGTCGATCTCGGTCGGCTGCAACAACACCTGCACCTTCTGCATCGTCCCCGCGTTGCGTGGCCGCGAGGTCGACCGCCGCCCCGGTGACATCCTGCGCGAGATCGAGACGCTGGTCGCCCAGGGGGTGCAGGAGGTCACCCTGCTGGGACAGAACGTCAACGCGTACGGGACCGGGTTCACCGACTTCGAGGGCACCGAACGCTTCGGGGACCGGCAGGCGTTCGCGAAGCTGCTGCGGGCCTGTGGCCGGATCGAAGGCCTGGAGCGCGTGCGCTTCACCTCTCCGCATCCGAAGGACTTCACCGACGACGTGATCGAGGCGATGGCCGAGACGCCGAACGTGATGCCGCAGCTGCACATGCCGCTGCAGTCCGGGTCGGACCGGGTGCTGCGCGAGATGCGCCGCTCCTACCGGGCCGAGCGCTACCTCGGCATCATCGACCGGGTGCGCCAGGCGATGCCCGAGGCCGCCATCACGACCGACATCATCGTCGGCTTCCCGGGCGAGACGGAGGAGGACTTCGCCGCGACCCTGGAGGTCGCCGAACGGGCCCGGTTCGCCTCCGCCTTCACCTTCCAGTACTCGACGCGGCCGGGCACCCCGGCGGCGACCATGGGCGACCAGGTTCCCAAGGAGGTCGTGCAGGAGCGCTACGAACGCCTGCTCGAGGTGGTCAACCGTCTCGCCTGGGACGGGAATCGGGAGTGGGAGGGCCGCGAGGTCGAGGTGATGTTCGCCTCCGGTGAGGGCCGCAAGGACTCGGCCACCCATCGGATGAGCGGTCGGGCCCGGGACAACCGGCTGGTGCACGTCGCCGTCCCGTCCGACGAGGCGCTGCGCCCGCGCCCGGGCGACATCGCCCGTACGGTGATCACGCACGCCGCGCCCCACCACCTGAACGCGGATGGCGGCATCACTGACCTGCGCCGTACCCGTGGCGGGGATGCCTGGCAGGCCCGTCAGGCACAGCCTGAGAAGACTGGTGCACCTGCGGTGGGGCTCGGCATGCCGAGCGTCGGCGTGCCCGCGCCACTGCCGCCGGCCGAGGGCTGCGCTGTCGGCTGAGCCCGGCACCGGCAACAATGGTCGGTCATGACCTCGAATGCGTCCTGGTACTGGAGCTCGGACTACAAGCGTGACCAGATCCTGCGTGACGAGCTGAGTTCGCAGGCGGCGGCGTCGAGTGCTGCCACGGCCCGGTTGCGCAGTCAGCTCGCCAAGGTGCAGGGGTCGCTCGATCAACGGCTCACCGCGCTCACCCGCGCCTTCGACGCGTACGTCGAGTTGGGCGACGTCCGCGAGCAGCTCAACCAGGTCCCGTCCTCGGCCCAGTCCCGGCTGCACGCCCGGGCCGCCATGTCCGCGCTCCGGGCGGGCGAGCCGGCGAGCCCGGTGCCCGACGACGGATCCGGACATTGGCTGATCGCCGCCATGAACCAGGTGATCGCGGTCGTGGACGGAGACGGGGCCGATGGGCACGGGGCCGACGATGATGAGGCGGCCGCGGCGGAGGTACCGGCCCTGCCCGCAGGTCCTGACGCCGCCGTGTTCGTGGCGGCCGCCCTCGCTTCCCTGGGACGCGGCGAGGAGGTTGCCGACCTGGTTCCACCGTTGCTGATCACCGACGGCGGGTTCACCGGGGAGCAGGCGGTGTTGTTCGCTGCGGCCGTACGGGGACGGTTCGGCCCGGCCGCCCTGGCGGCGACGCGAGAGGTTCTCGCCCCCTCCGTGGCGACCACGGTCATCCCGGCGCCGCCGTTGGACCAGCCGTCGGGTCGGAGCGCAGGTGCGTCGTTGGCCAGCTGGCCCGAGTGGCTCACCAAGCAGTGCGGTGGCAGTTCGTCCCGCGTCCTGGCGTGGGTGCTCGACCGCACCACCCCGGTGCTGCCGGCCCCGGCGGTGGGGGATGACGCCACGGCGGGCGCGACCCCGATCGAGGTCGCCGGCTACGACCCGTCCGGCGGCCCACAGGTGCCGAAGGAGGATCTCGACGCCCGGCTCACCACCCTCGTGGACCAGATGATCGAGGAGGGGTCCCCGCAGGAGCGCGACCTGCTCCAGAGGGCCACCGAACTGCGCGCGCGGATCGAGAACCCGGGCGCCGCACCGGCCAGTACCCGGTGGGAGGTGCCGCTGGTTCCGGTGGCCAAGGTGCTCCGCAGCCAGTTCGAGGAGCTGCCCGCCGCGGATCCGGCCTCGCGTGAACTGCTGCGCTGGGTCCTGCCGCTGGTCCGACCCGCGATCGATGCGGCGGTGGCGGATGTGCCAGCGATCAGCGCCGCACCCCTCCGGGCTCAGGCCGGCGGCGGCATCGTGGAGGTCACCGTCGACGGGGCCGTCCCGGCGAGCCGGGAGCGGGCAGTCGCTCGGATCAATGACATCCACGCCCGGCTTCCGCTGCAGCGAGGGCATCTGGTGACCTCGGGGGTCCTCGCGGTCATCGGGGTCGTCCTGGTGGTGGTCAGCATGACGACGATCGTCTCGATCGGCTGGCTGGGAATCCTGTTGCTGGCGATCGCCGCCGGCGTGACCGGCGCGGCGCTGTGGCGACACCGACTCGGTGACCGGCCGGCCCTGGTCGAGCGTGATCTCGCCGCCCTCGAGAGCGCCATCGACAAGGCACGGACGAAGGCGCGTGGCGTCCAGGACGCCCAGGAACAGGCAAAGCAGGAACACGCGCAGCTGGTGACCCAGGCGATCGCCCAGCTGGCTGCCTTCGAGGAGAGCGAGCGGGACGGCAGAATGGAGGGATGATCCCTGTCGTCATCGGACCGACTGCCGTCGGCAAGTCGTCGGTGTCGATCGACGTGGCCGAGCGGCTGACCGCGGCGGGATGCCCCTGCGAGTTGGTGAACCTCGACTCCATGCTGGTGTATCGCGGCATGGACATCGGGACGGCGAAGCCCACCGCGGCTGAACGTGCGCGCGTCCGTCACCACCTGGTCGACGTGGTCGACATCGGTCACACGGCGACCGTGGCGGAGTTCCAGTCGATGGCGCGGGCGGCCATCGATGACTGCACCGAACGTGGCGTGGTGCCGCTGCTGGTGGGTGGTTCAGCGTTGTACACCCGGGCCGTGATCGACGACTTCTCCTTCCAGGCAACCGATCCGGAGGTACGGGGACGGCTCGAGGACGAGCTGGAGACGCTCGGTCCGGCCACTCTCCACGAGCGTCTGCGCGCCCTCGATCCGGTGGCGGCAGCCGAGATCGGTCCTGCCAACGGCCGACGGGTGGTCAGGGCACTCGAGGTGATCACGATCACCGAGAAGCCCTACCGGGCCAGCCTTCCTGGCCATTCCCATGCGCTGGTGGGCGTCATCGAGTTCGGCCTGGACGCTCCCCGTGACTGGCTCGACGAACGGATCGAGCGGCGGGTGCAACAGATGTGGGACGACGGGTTCGTCGACGAGGTACGACGACTTGAGGCCAGGGGACTGCGCCAGGCCCGTACGGCGAGCAGAGCGCTGGGCTACCGGCAGGTGCTGGAATTTCTCGCCGGTGAGTACGACGAGGCCGAGGCGCAACGCCGTACGGTCACCGGGACACGTCGCTTCGCCCGCAAGCAGTACGGCTGGTACCGCCGCGACGAACGGATTCGATGGCTGGACGCGCGACGGCCGGACCTGGCTGCGCACATCGTCAGCCAGCTCACCGAGGCCGGGACGCAGCCTTCGGCGTGACATGGAAGACTTGCCCCATGCGCACCTGGAAGTTCTCGAAGGGTCACGGTACGGGCAACGACTTCGTGATCGTGCTCGACCGTCACGGCCTCGAGGACGTCGGTGCGGCCGAGGTGCGATACCTGTGTGATCGCCATTTCGGGATCGGAGCCGACGGCCTGCTCCGGGTGGTTCCGGCCCGGACCATCGACGGCTGGGACGACGATCCCGATCTGTGGTTCATGGACTACCGCAACGCTGACGGTTCGATCGCGCAGATGTGCGGCAATGGTGCACGGGTCTTCGCCAGGTTCCTGCTGGACAACGATCTGGTCAATCCGCCTCGGTTCAGGATCGGCACCCGGGCGGGTGTGCACGAGGTCGAACAGCGGGCCGACGGGTTCCGGATCAGCATGGGTGCGGTCCGGGTCGGCGACGAGGTGCAGATCGAGCACCGGGGCGGGGCCTGGGCGGCCCGGGCGGCTGACGTGGGCAATCCCCATGCGGTCGTCGTCCTCGGCGGCGACGAGGCCATGCCCGCCCTCGATGGTCTCGATCTGACGCGTCAGCCGAGCTGGTCGCCGCAGCAGGCCTTTCCCGAGGGAGTCAACATCGAGTTCGTCGCCCGCCTGGGCGATGACCGGGCGATGATGCGGGTGCATGAGCGCGGAGTGGGGGAGACGCTCTCGTGCGGCACCGGAACCGTCGCCGTGGCGGCGGTGTTGGGGCACGAGCGGCCCGAGGCCCATCGGTGGGCGATCGAGGTGCGTGGCGGCCTCGTCGAGGTCGATCTCGGTGACGTGGCGGAGGGGGCCCGTCAGGCGTGGTTGACCGGGCCGGCCGAGATCGTCGCGCGAGGGGAGGCGTTCCTGCCCGACCATGCCCGCCGCCGGCACGAGTGAGCCCGCACGGCGGCACGTTCCGGCGTACGGGGGCCGAAACCGGTTGGCGTGACGCGGTCGGCGTGGAATCCTTGGAGCACGATGAGTGTGACTGCGAGAAACCGACCGTACGAGGTTCCTGTCCGCGACGACGATGACGCTGCGACGGATGAGGTCACCGACGAGCTCACCGATCCCGACTACGACGGGGAGCAGTTCGACCTGGAGGACCGCAACGCGCTGCGGCGGGTTGCCGGACTGTCGACCGAGTTGGACGACGTCACCGAGGTCGAGTACCGCCAACTGCGGCTGGAGCGTGTCGTGCTGGTCAGTGTCTGGACCAGCGGGAGCGAGGTTGACGCCGAGAATGCGATGGCCGAGCTGAAACTGCTCGCCGAGACCGCTGGTTCCCAGGTGTTGGAAGGCGTGGTGCAGCGCCGTTCCAGCCCCGACCCGGCGACCTACATCGGTCGCGGCAAGGTGACCGAGCTGCGGGAGGTGGTGGTGGCCACCGGAGCCGACACCGTCATCTGTGACGGTGAGCTCGCCCCGGCCCAGCTGCGCAACCTCGAGGACCGGGTCAAGGTCAAGGTGATCGACCGCACGGCGTTGATCCTCGACATCTTCGCCCAGCACGCCAAGAGCGCCGAGGGCAAGGCGCAGGTCGAGCTGGCCCAGCTGCAGTACCTGAAGCAACGTCTCCGCGGCTGGGGCGGCAACCTGTCCCGCCAGGCCGGTGGACGCGCCGCCGGTGGTGCCGGCATCGGTGGTCGTGGCCCCGGCGAGACCAAGCTCGAGACCGATCGGCGCCGGATCCACTCCCGGATCGCCAAGCTGCGTGGCGAACTCCGTGCGATGGATGCCACCCGCGAGACCAAGCGTGCGGAACGACGTCGGCACCGCGTTCCGTCGGTGGCGATCGTCGGCTACACCAACGCCGGCAAGTCCTCGCTGCTGAACCGACTCACCGGCGCCGGGGTGCTGGTCGAGGATGCGTTGTTCGCGACCCTGGACCCGACGACGCGGCGTACCGAGGCCGCCGACGGCCGGGTCTTCACGCTGACCGACACCGTCGGCTTCGTCCGGCACCTGCCCCACGACCTGGTGGAAGCGTTCGCCTCGACCCTGGAGGAGTCGGCACTGGCCGATCTGCTGGTCCATGTGGTGGACGCCTCGGACCCTGACCCGGCCGGGCAGATCTCCGCGGTCCGTCAGGTCCTCAATGACATCGCGGCCGGCTCGGTCCCCGAGCTCCTGGTGTTCAACAAGATCGACAGGGCCGAGGAGTCGGTGCTCACCACCCTGCGCACCCGCCACCCCGACGCGATCATGGTCTCGGCCCGTACCGGAGCGGGCATCAGCACCCTGCGGGAGCGCGTGGAGCTCGGGCTGCCGCGTCCCGAGGTCGAGGTGCGGGCCCTGGTTCCGTACGAGCGGGGTGACCTGATCGATCGGATCCACCGCAGTGGGGAGTTCCTGGCCACCGACCACACCGGTGACGGCACGTTGGTGACCGTACGGGTACATCCGGACCTGGCTGGCGAGTTGGAGCAGTACCGGGCGAACTGAGGACCAACATGTACCATTTGGTACATGATCGAGTTGTCGGGAAGTACGACGGCCTCGCCGGAGCACCTGTGGCAGGTGTTGGCTGACGTGGAGTCATGGCCGCAGTGGACGGCGTCGGTACGGAGGGCCGAGTTCGTCGGTGGGGGGCCGCTGCGCCTCGGGACGCAGGTACGGGTCGAGCAGCCCCAGTTGCCCACCACCGTCTGGACGGTCAGCGAGTTCGTCGAGGGAGAACGATTCGTCTGGGTCTCCGGGGGTGGGCTGGTCCGCAGCGAAGCCGTCCACGAGATCACCCGCGAGGGTGGGACGACCGGACTGCACCTGTCCATCGAGTGGACCGGCCCACTGGGCGGCGTGATGGGGTGGCTGGCCCGCAAGAACGGGCCACGCTACGTCGGGATGGAGCTCGCCGGCCTCACCGCGGCCGCCGAGAAGCTCGAGTGACGCGGGAAGACCGGGGGCGTCAGCAGACGCCACGTGAGCAGTTGCTCACCACAGCTGTCGGGTGGTTCGCCGAGCATGGCGTCGGTGACACCAGCCTGCGAGGCATCGCCGAAGGGCTTGACACCAGCCATCGCATGCTGATCCATCACTTCGGTGGCCGGGACGGCTTGCTGCTGGCCGTGGTCGAGCACGTCGAGGGCGAACAACGCCGACTTCTGGCGGAACTGGCCACTGCCGACGTGGCAGGTGCTCACCCGTCCGCCGTCGGACGACGGTTCTGGATGCAGCTGTGCGACGCGGCAGAGACGTACGGACCGCTGTTCTTCGAGCTCACTGCCGCTGCCATGCGGAAGGCCGACTATGCCGCACCGCTGCGAGGAGCTGTCGAGGATTGGCTCGGCCCGCTCGCGAAGTTGTGGCGCAGCTACGGGGTGGAGCAGGACACGGCGGAGCGCCTGGCTCGCCTCAGCCTGGCGATGGCTCGCGGTCTGCTGCACGACCTGCTGCTCACCGGGGACCGGGGCGGGATCGAGGACGCGATGGACGTCTGGCTGAGCATGCTGGTCCGTGAGATTCCTGCTCCGGCAGCAAAGTAGGCCTCGGCACGCTCGACCGACGGTCAGGCCCGGGCCAGGATCTCCCCATGCAGCACGCTCATCCAACCGTCACGATCAGCGGCCCATCGCTGCCAGGCACGTGAGATCTCGGCGAGCTCGTCGGTGGTCGCCAGGCCCGCATCGAGGATCTGATCGGCCACCGCCGAGCTGCGGATCCGGTCGGCCCACATGTCACCCCACCACTCCCGCGTCTCCGGGGTGGACCAGCACCAGGTGCTGGACGTGGCGGTCACCTCGGTGAAGCCGGCCTCCCGGGCCCACCGCAGCAGGTGGCGTCCGGCATCCGGCTCGCCTCCCTTGGCTCGCGCGGCAGTGTCGTACAGCTCCAGCCAGCGATCCAGCAGGGGGTCGGCCGGGGCCCACACGAAACCGTGGTAGTCGCTGTCCCGAGCAGCCACCAGGCCACCGGGACGACAGACCCGCCGCATCTCGCGCAGCGCCTGCACCGGGTCGGCGAGATGCTGCAACACCTGATGGGCATGCACGACATCGAAGCTGTCATCGGGAAGGTCGAGGGAGTGGATGTCACCGACGCAGTACTCGAGGGTGACACCCTGGCGCTCGGCCTCGGCGCGGGTCAGGGCGATCGCATCCTCCGACATCTCCAGGGCGGTGACGTTCCCCACCCGGCGAGCGAGGTCGACCGTGATCGTCCCGGGTCCGGAACCCACGTCCAGCAAGGACATCCCGGAGCTCAGGTGCTCAAGGAGGTAGGCGGCGGAGTTCTCGGCGGTCCGGGTGCGGTGGGACCGCAGCACCGATTCGTGGTGACCATGCACATAGCCGCTGCTCATGCTGTCGACGGTAGGCCGGTCTCGAAAAGCTGTCCACATCGTGGGTCGCATCGTGGACATCTTGTCTCGGGTCGGGGCCGATCGGCGCCGACGCAAAACCTGTCGGTGCCGGGGCCTAAGGTGCTCCCATGACCCTGACCATCGCCATGACCACCGTTGACAGTCCCGATCCGACCCCGCTTGCGCGGTGGTGGGCCGAGCGGTTCGGTGCCGAGATCGTCTCCGACCACGACGGCTGGTTCCTCGTCGTCGCGGGCGGGTCCCTCACGGGTTCGCTCGGCTTCCAGAAGGTGCCTGACCCGACGCCGGGCAAGAACCGGATCCACCTCGACCTCAGCTGCTCCGACGTCGAGGCCGAGGTGGCTGCGCTGGTGGCCGCGGGTGCCACGGAGGTCGCCAGGAATTCGGCGGGCGACTTCGGGTGGGTGACCCTGGCTGATCCGCAGGGCAATCAGTTCTGCGTCTCGGGTGCTCACTGAGACACGTGGGGTGAAGGACAGCGTCGCGGTTGTCCACAGGCTCGCGCGCCGTTCACCAACCACCGCCGTACGGCCGGTAGGTTGGGTCGGTGCCTGAGCCAGCCCGTCGTCGTACCGACCAGGTGCTGGAGGCGGCGATTGCCGGCATCGGTGGGGCCGAACGTCCCGGACAGCACCAGATGTCGGCAGCAATCACCGACGCTTTCGAGGCCTCGGAACACCTGCTCGTGCAGGCCGGGACAGGCACCGGCAAGTCGCTCGGCTACCTGGCGCCCAGCCTCGTTGCGCTCGCCGAAGGCTCGCTGGAGCGGGTGGTGGTCGCCACCGCGACGTTGGCCCTGCAGTCCCAGCTGGCCCACAAGGACATCCCCGTGGCGCTCGATGCCGTGGAGCAGGTGACCGGCCGGCGCCCGCGCGCGGTGATGCTCAAGGGTCGCACCAACTACGCCTGCCTGCATCGGATCCGCGGGGGTGCGGGGCCCACCGACCAGGACGCCTTGCTGACGGCCGACGACCTGCTGGCGACACTGCCGCCGGCGGGCGCCGCCGGGGATGCGACCACCGCGTCAGCGGCGATGGAGGACGGGGACGACCTCGGCCCGTCCTCGGCTCTCGGCACCGAAGTGGTGATGCTGCGGGAGTGGGCCGAGACGCAGGCCAGCGAGAAAGGCCGAGGGGAGCGCGACGACGCGCCGCCCCACACCGACCGTGCCTGGAGCCAGGTGTCGATCCCGGTTCGGGAGTGCCTCGGTCAGACGTGTGACTACTTCGCCGAGTGCTTTGTCGAGCACTCTCGCGATGCAGCCCGCAGTGCCGATCTCGTGGTCACCAACCATGCCCTGCTGGCGATCGACGCGATGCACGGCGGTACGGCATTGCCCGATCACGACGCCGTGGTGATCGACGAGGCCCACGAACTGGTCTCGCGGATGACCGGAGCCGCCTCGGCCGAACTGAGCCCCGCGATGGTGGAACGGGTTGCCCGGCGTGCCTCCGCCTGGCTGGATGACGAACTGGCGCTCGAGTTCGGTGAGTGCGGGGATGTCCTGCGCAATGCCTTGGAGCTGGTCGAACCGGTGCGCGTCCTGGAGCCGAGCTCGCCGGTGGTCACCGCCGCCGAGTCGATCCGTGCGGTGGCGCGACGCGTCGCATCGACGTTGGCCGGTGGGGACGATCCCGACAAGCGGCAGGCGCAGGCCGCGGTGAAGGAGGTCTTCGACGTCGCCGAGCGGATCGCCGCCCTGGTTGACGCCGATGTGGTCTACGTCAGCGAGAGCGAGCGGATCGGGCGCGAGGTGCACGTCGCGCCACTCTCGGTGGCCGGACTGCTGCGGGAACGTGTGCTGCGGCAGCGAACCGCGGTGTTCTGTTCGGCAACACTGCGCATCGGAGGCAGCTTCACCGGCGTCGCCGGCAGCTTCGGCCTCGCGGCGAGCGACTGCCGGGCCGACGACGCTCCCGGCTCCGGATCGCCGGGCGGCGGGAGCTCCGGTGACGCCGCCGCACGAGCCCTGGCAGCGGTCGAGCTGCGGGTCGGGCTGCCCAGCGGCGCGTCGAGTGATCATGAGAGCACGGCGGAGGATGACTTCGGTGATGCCTCGGAGGGGCTGGGCGGGGACCATCCGACGGTGTGGCGCGGGTTGGACGTCGGATCGCCCTTCGACTACCGACGGCAGGGAATCCTTTATGTGGCAAGGAAACTCCCACCGCCCAGCAGGGATGGGCTCACCCCGGAGATCCTGGCCGAGATTGCTGAACTCGTCTGGGCCGCCGACGGCCATGCCCTTGGCCTGTTCGCCTCCCGCCGTAACGCCGAGGCTGCGGCGACCCACGTCCGCAAGGAACTGAAGAACCTGACGGTGCTCTGCCAGGGGGATGCCCAGTTGCCTGAGCTGACGCGGCGGTTCACGGCCGAGCCGGCGACCTCACTGTTCGGCACCTTGTCGTTGTGGCAGGGCGTCGACGTACCCGGTGACACCTGTCGGCTGGTGATCATTGACAAGATTCCGTTCCCGCGACCTGACGATCCGTTGATGAAGGCTCGGCAGGACGCCGTGGCGGAAGCGGGTGGCAACGGTTTCATGGCGGTGGCGGCCTCCCATGCGGGACTGCTGCTGGCACAGGGAAGCGGACGGTTGATCCGTACGATCCATGACCGTGGCGTGGTGGCAGTCCTCGATCCACGTCTGGTGACGGCGCGCTACGGCAGCTATCTGCGTGCCGGGATGCCGGACTTCTGGCCGACCACCGATCGGGAGGCCGCGGTCGGGGCACTGCGGAGGTTGGGCGAGTCAGCGTTGTGAGCCGTCCCCGTGGCGCGCAACGGTGGCAGCCGCTTCGAGCAGCGTCCAGGCGCCGAGCTGCACCGACAGGTCTCTCTCCGGAATCGACGACGAGGTGGCTGCGCCGTCAGTGAGTCGTCCCACCTCGGTCGTCGCCGAGCCGTCGGCCGGGGAGGTGGCCGGAACGGTCCAGTCGTGCCCGAAGACGGGGCGGAACGTGTCGCCGTCAGAGGGCACCGTCGTACGGTGCTGCCAGCATGCGTCGGCCGAAGCGAGCACGATCTCACCGGCGAGCTGCCGGGCAGCCGCCGTTGCGGCCGGATCGGCACCGTCCGGGAGCTGAGTCGCCACCAGTGCGAGGTAGCGGGCCAGGATCCCGTTGAAGAGACCTCCGTCGCCACCATCTCCGCCGGTGATCACCCGATCACGGCACAGTTCGCGATCAACGGCATGGACGAGTGCGCCAACTCGTTCCAGGTGACGCTGTTCCCCGGTACGGCGGGCCAGCTCGACGCACGCCCCGATCACGACGCCCTGGCAGTAGCTGTACAGCGCGGTCACCACGCCACTGCCCGGCCGATAGCCGTCCAGGATGAGGCCGGTCCGAGGGTCCTGCAGGACGACGTACAGCCAGTCGACCATGACCCTCGCGCGATCAAGATGGCCGGTTCGGGCGAGCAGGATGGCGGCCGGCCCGGCCGCCGGCGTGTTGACGAAGTCATCGCGCTTGCGCCACGGCAGACCGCCGATGCGGACGACGGTGCCGTCGTCGGCCACTTCGCGGTCCTGCCACGCCCGCAGTTCTTGGGCCACCAGGGCGGCGAGGCCACGTCGATGACCCGTGTCGGCAACGCGATCGGCGCGCTCCAGGGCAAGCCCGAGCCAGGCCATGTCGTCGTAGTACCGATTGGTCCAGCCGGTGACGTTGCGGAGCCGGTGGCTCCGCGTGACGCGGTGCAGTCGAGCCACCCGGGCAGGGTCCGGATCACGGAGCTGGGCGTCGACGAGACAGTCGATGAGATGCGCCTGCCACCAGTAGTGCCACACCAGCCACCACTGATGTGCCAGTGCTGGTGGCCACGACACGACTCCGAGCTCGGTGCCGGGCAGGAAGAACAGCCGACGGAGGTGCCGGGCCGTGACGGCGTCCTCGGCTGCCGCCGCTCGGGCTGCAGCGTCGCTCACCCTGTCCTGGCCCGGGTCAGATGCTGCGCAGGACGGCGACAACCTTGCCCAGAATCGTGGCGTGGTTGCCGTCGATCGGGTCGTAGGCGGGGTTGTGGGGCATCAGCCACACCTGCTTGCCGGTGCGCTTGAAGGTCTTCACCGTCGCTTCGTTGTCAAGCAGCGCAGCGACGATCTCACCGTTCTCGGCGGTCGGTTGCTGACGGACCACCACCCAGTCCCGGTCGCAGATCGCAGCATCGACCATCGAGTCGCCGCGCACTTCGAGCAGGAACAGGGTGCCGTCGCCGACGAGCTGCTTGGGCAGTGGGAAGACGTCTTCGACGGCCTCTTCGGCCAGGATCGGGCCGCCAGCGGCAATGCGGCCGACCACGGGAACCTGGACCGCCTGTGGCGTGATGTCGTACGCCCCGGTCTCGTGGATGGCAACCGGCGGATGGGTCTCGGATTCGCTCGCCCGGTGCTCGCCCGGCATCAGCACCTCGACCGCGCGGGGCCGTTTCGGATCCCGGCGGAGAAATCCCTTCTCCTCCAGGACCTTCAGCTGGTACGACACCGAGGAGGAACTGGCCAGACCGATGCCGGCCCCCAGCTCGCGAATGCTGGGCGGGTAGCCCCGAGTCTCGACGGCGTCACGGATGACCTCCAGGATCCTCCGTTGACGGGCGGTGAGGCCGTCCTCGTCGGTGGGTCCGTCGGGAAGGGCTGAGACGGTGGCCCCGGTGGCCTCCAGCTGAGCCCGCACCGTTGCGTTGCTGGGGCGTCCGCGGCGACGACCAGCTCCGGCCTCGGGTGCCGTGGGATCGGAGGACTCGGTTCCATCGTGAGCTGCCATGGCCCCACCGTACGGAAATCGAACGAACCAATCAAACATCTGTTCGAGCGTGTCGGGATCGTCTGTTGGCCCCGTCCGAGCGCAACACCGTCAGCGTGCGGCCGAGGACGGCTGCCGGGTCGTGGCGGGCTGTCTGCGCCCGCTCCGCCGAAAACTGTCGGACCCCTCTGGTGGAGTCCTTGTCAGGACCTGAACCGGTCCCGACACGCAAGGGAACAGTTGTGCGAAAACTCTTGCAATGTTGGCTGGAGCGGGGCACGATGACTGCGTATGTCGAACAAGTGTTCGAGACAGGAGTAGGACGATGAGCACAGCAACGGTCACCCGATTCTCGGTTGGTGCACCAACGGTCCGCCGGGCCGAGGGCAGTGGCAACCCCGCTGCCGGCCGTCTTCGCGTCGTCCGGCCGGCGACGGCGACCGGACGTGGGCCGATCGCGCGGCCCCGGGTGCGTGGAGTTCATCGCCGCGGTCAGCGGCCGGTCGGGGTGGCGGCGCCTGCCGTGGTGCGTCGCCCGGTCGCGGCTGTTGCCGAACCGCTCGGATGGCGACTGACAGACCGCGGCCTTGCCGTGGTCATGGGTCTGGGCCTCGTGCTGGTGGCCATCGCGTTGGCTGTTGTCGTCTCGACCGCGATCACCGTGACCGACGAGAACTATCAGCCCACGGGGAATCACCAGGTGCGCTGACGTCCTTGGGCTCAGGGGAGTGGGCCAAGTGTGACGTTGCGGACCACCGTCCACACCACCATCAGGGCGCAGGCGGCGATGGTGACGGTTGTCGTGGTGAATCGGATGCGCAGGCGCCCCGCGAGACCGGACAGCCGAGAGGCGAGGGCGCCTCGATGTCCCGTCGCCTGCTCGACAAGGAGCCAGCCGCCGAGCAGCGTCGCGAGGCCAAGGCCGACCAGGGCGAACGGGTTGAAGTGCCAGGCCGTCGCGAGATCGCCATGGAGTAGAGCTGCTCCCATTCGGGTTCCGCCGCAGAATGGGCAGTCCCAGCCCGTTGCAGCGCGGAAGACGCAGGGGACGCCCAGTCCGGTCGTGGCATAGAGCACGCTGAGCCCCAGGCCGGCCACTGCGGTGACCCCGAGGCCCAGCAGTGTGGGCGTCGGTCGGCGCGCGGCAGCCACGTCCGGCCGGTCGGCTGCGGTTGTGGTCACGGCCCCAGTATTCCTCGATCCGGTCCGGTCTTGCATCAGATGGTGGACGCGACTACGGTGTAACCACATCTAGTAGTTACGCTGATGTCGTTCACCCACAGGTAGTGGTGGACGCCGGGACCGCACGATGAGGGCGAAGGGGTGGCCGATGCACTGTCCGTACTGTCGGCATCCTGACTCCCGTGTGCTGGACTCCCGCGCCGTGGACGACGGTGCCTCGATTCGTCGCCGTCGCCAGTGCCCTGAGTGTGAGCGTCGCTTCACCACGATCGAACAGATGCAGCTCGTCGTGGTGAAGCGGTCCGGTGTGGTTGAGTCCTTCAACCGGGAGAAGGTCATCAGCGGCGTTCGTAAGGCGTGCAAGGGCAGGCCCGTGAACGACGACCAGCTGGCGCGCCTGGCGCAGACCGTGGAAGAGGTGCTGCGAGCCTCCGGTCAGTCCGAGATCCCCGCCGACGAGGTGGGCGTGGCCATCCTGGGGCCGCTGCGTGACCTCGACCAAGTTGCCTATCTCCGTTTCGCCAGCGTGTATCGGCAGTACGCCTCCGTCGACGACTTCGAGGCTGAGATCGCCCTGCTCCGCATGGAGCCCGGTGGGGACCAGAGTTACGGGACCGCCGAGACGGGCGAGCGCGCCGCCCCCTGAAACTCCGGGCCGGGCGCGCCGGGGAGGGGAAGCCCTGCCGCGCCCGGTCCGGTTACCACCGCTGCCGACGGGCAGGGCCGTGGTACTGATGTCCCGAGGTGCAGGAGATGCCCTGATGCAGATCGACCGTACGTCTCTCGGCTCCGGCTACGACCGACGGACGTGCTGGGTGCACGCTCGCGTCGGCATCCACCCGACGGCGAATGCCGGGGCGCCGCGATTCGTCACCACCCTGCAGCGGCTGACGTTGTCCGGGTCGGACGTGTTCGGCCCCATTCACAGCATGTCGGCGCCGGCTTGGGACGGTCCGTGGACCACTCCCGCGGAGCAGGCCGGGTTCGAATGGCCCACCGAGCATCGCGGCGTGTGCGACTTCTGGCCGATCTGGCACCCCGGATCCCAGACTCTGCTGGGGACCGGGCACACCGTGGCCTACACCGATGGCGTCGTTGATGCGACCACGCCGAGGTTCACTGCGTACGCCAGCTACGACCCGGGTGCTGACCGTTGGGGGCCGGCACGCACGCTCGAAATGCCTGACGGACCCACCTTCCACCGGGCTGGTGCCGGCTGTGCCCAGTGGGCGGACGGCCATGACGGTGAGATCCTGCTGCCGGTGTACTTCGGGACCGGACGGCTGGCGAGCACCGTGGTGCGCTGCCGGTTCGACGGGGAGTTGCTGAGCTATGTCGAGCACGGTTCGCAGCACACCGTCGAGGTCGGCCGCGGACTGTACGAGCCGTCACTGCTGGCGTACGAGGGCCGGTACTTTCTCACGCTGCGCAACGACGAGGCCGCTCACGGTGCGGTCAGCGACGACGGGCTGCACTATTCCGATCCAATCCTGTGGCGATTCGACGACGGCGCGGAACTGGGCAGTCGCAACACCCAGCAGCACTGGCTGGTGCTGGAAGACGGTGCCTACCTCGTCTACACCAGGGATGGACTGGACAACGACCACGTGTCCCGGAACCGGGCACCACTGTTGATGGCCAGGCTCGATCCCGACAGGTTGGTGCTGCTGCGGGAGACCGAACGCGTGGTGATCGGGGAGCGGGGCGCCGGGTTGGGCAACTTCGGCACCTGTCAGGGTATGGATGGTGCTGGTTTTGTGATGGCGAGTGAGTGGATGCAGAACTCCGGACCCGCACGCGAGGCCGCTCGCAGCAAGCTTGCCGAGCGGGCGACGGCCGAGGAGATCGCCAGTTGGGAGTCCACCGATCACGGGTGTGCGGTGTGTGAGCAGTTCGGCAGTGACAACAGCATCTGGCTCGCCCGGGTGGCGGCTGCTTGATCGAGTGACGAGCGGTTCGTCAGGAGCAGCGGCTTCACTCGCTCCGGCCGGACACTCCGCCGTACGAGATCTCGTTGCCGTCGTCGTCGCGGAAGACAGCCTTGGCCATCCCGCCTTCGTACCGCTCGATCCGCGCGGGTTCGAATCCGCGACCGGACAACTCGGCGACGACGGTGTCGAAGGTCTCGGTCATCAACATGGTCAGGGACGAGCCGTATCGGGGCAGTTGTTCGACATAGAACCATCCGTGGTCGTTGACCTGCCAGACCGCTTCCCGCTCGTTCGGCCGGAAGCTCGGCTCGGCGTCGAAGAATCGCTGGTACCAGTCGAGCGCCTGCGCGATGTCGGAGACACCGAAACCGGCGAACAGGCCGAGTTGCGATGTCGTGGAGTCGGATGGGTCGGGGGAGTCTGACATCCTGGGTCCCTTTCTGGGGCGGTTGCTGGCCGGAGTTCCATCCTGCCGAGTCGCAGCGCTGGTGAACAGACTCAAGTGAAGGTCGACAGTCCGTCACTCAGGTCACACCAATGCGCAGGATTCACTGGCGTGTCTTGCTTGACATGAGGCACGATGTCCCCGCTCGACGTGCGAGAAGGGTGGAGTCGTGAAGCGGACACTGGTGGGGTGCATCGCCGGCATGGTGGTTGGCCTGCTGGTGGCGGCCGGTCTGGTCACCGCTCCTCGGGATGCAGCGGCGGCCTCTGCCGCGGTGCCGTACGACAGCACCGTCCGCTTCAGCGGCTACGGCTTCGGCCATGGTTGGGGCATGTCCCAGTACGGGGCCTACGGCGCCGCCCTGAAAGGCCTGTCCTGGCAGAAGATCATCAACTTCTACTACCCGGGCACGACCCTGGCAAGCTTGTCGACCTCCCAGCAGATCCGCATCTGGATCAGCGCTGACACCGACAAGAACACGACGGTGAAACCAGCCACCGGCCTGCGGGTGAAGGCATCCGGCGGGAAGACCTACACCCTGCCCACCACGTCCGGGACCAAGGCGTGGCGCATCGTGCGCTCCGCTGACGCCTGGAAGCTGGAACGCCAGGACAGCAGCGGGTGGCAGACCCAGTCGACGGCTCTGCCCACGGGTGATGCCTGGTGGTCGTTCGAGAACACCTCGACCGGAGTCGTCGACCTCGTCCTCCCGAGCACCAGCACGGTGCGCTACCGGGGTTCGATGCAGCTGATCCAGGACGGATCTGCGCTACGCACGGTCAACGCACTGCCGATGGAGTCGTACCTGCGCGGCGTGATCGCTGCCGAGATGCCCGCGAGCTGGCACACCCAGGCACTGCGCGCCCAAGCCGTGGCAGCGCGGACCTATGCGGCCAAGCGACTGCGCCCGACCGCGGCCTACGACCTGTGTGACACAACGACATGTCAGGTGTACAAGGGAATCTCGGCGGAGGCGTCCGGTTCTGACACCGCGATCTCGGCCACCGCACACCAGGTCGTCAAGTACGGCAGCGGTTACGCCGACACCCTGTTCTCGGCCTCCAACGGTGGATGGACCGTGTCCGGCGGGCAGCCCTATCTGCCCGCGAAGGCCGACCCGTACGACGGCGTCGTCCAGAACCAGGCATGGACGGCCTCGGCGACGACCACCGAGATCTCCAACGCCTTCGGCGTCGGCACGGTGAGGAAGCTCGAGATTGTCGCCCGCGACGGCCACGGCAACCTCGGCGGTCGGGTCACCTCGGTGCGGATCACCGGGAGCAGCAAGACCGTGACGGTGAGCGGCGACACGCTGCGCGGTGCTCTCGGTCTCCGTTCGTCGATGCTCAACGTCGTCGGCGGTCTGCGTCCGGGCGGTCCCGCCTACAACTTCTGGCAGGCCCAGGGCGGGGTCACCGGTTGGATCGGGATGCCGACCGGCGACGAGCGGGCCGTGAGCGGAGGCTCCGCCGTCCCCATGGCTGGGGCCAAGATCTACACCGGTGCGACCGGAACCCATGAGGTGCACGGCGGCATCCTGCGGGTGTACGAAGAGATGGGCGGTCCGGCGGAGGCGGGACTTCCGACCAGCAACGAGGTGGACGGCCCGGTGCCCGGCTCACGGATGAGCACCTTCGCCAACAACGTCGCGATCTACTGGTCCAGGCCAACCGGCACCCACGAGGTGCGAGGCGGCGTGCGGACCAAGTACCTGGCCGCGGGCGGTCCCGCCAAGCTCGGGCTGCCGACGACAGGGGAGCTGGCCGGGCCGGTCACCGGCTCCCGGGTCAGCAACTTCGACACCACCCGGGTGTCGATCTACTGGTCGCATGCCACCGGAGCGCACATCGTCAGGGGTGGGATCCGCAGCACCTACCAGGCGGTGGTGGGTTCGACACCGATCGGGCTGCCGACGACCGACGAGGTCGACGGTCCGGTGGCCGGCTCGCGGAAGAGCACCTTCACCGGTGGCGCCATCTACTGGAGCCACGACACCGGGGCCCACGAGATCCACGGCGGCATCTGGACCCTGTACCGCAAGGTCAACGGTGAGAAGACGCTCGGACTGCCGACCTCGAATGAGATGGGCGGTGCGAACGGTGCGCGGTACTCGAACTTCAGCTCCGGAGCGATCTACTGGAGTTCGGCAACCGGCGCCCGGATGCTGACCGGCGCCACACTGGCGAAGTACCGGGCCCTGGGTGCCGACAAGTCCTCCCTGGGCCTTCCGACCGGGGACATGGTGACCAGCGGCACTGTCGTCACCACCCCGTTCCAGCACGGAACGCTGGTCTGCACCGGTTCCAGTTGCGTGGTGAAGTGACACCGATCCGTCGCGGTTGACAACCTGGACCGGGTCTCGGCCATGGTGGGGGTATGACGTACGAACGGTCTGCCTCTCGTCCGCCGCTCCCGATGACCTCCTTGTCGCGGTCGTTGTCACGTCGCGTCCTGCTCGCCGGAGCCCTCACCGCAGGCGCCGTACCACTCCTGGGCTCGCTCGCGGCCTGCGGCAGCCCGACTCCGGCCCAGGCACGGTCGAGCCTGGACCGGCTGCCCGCCACCGAGCCGGGAGATGCTCCGTCGTCGGTGGCGCGATTCACCGCGCGGCTGGCGGACTCCTCCTGGCAGGACAGGACGAACCTGGTGTGCTCGCCCTGGTCGGTGCTCGTCGCCCTCACCATGGTGCGCAACGGCGCCGCCGGCACCACGGCGAAGGAGATGGACGCCACCTTCGGGGTCAAGGATCTGAACACCTTCAACCAGCAGCTGAACACCCTGCAACAGGCGTTCGCGGCACGGAGTCGGACCTTCCCCGACAAGCGTGAGGTGAAGCTGGAGGCGGCGAACTCGCTGTGGGGCCAGCAGGACCTGGCGTTCGAGAAGGCCTACCTGGACGCTTTGGCCCAGTACTACGGGGCTGGGATGAACCTGGTCGACTTCGCTGCGCGGACCGGGCAGGCGATCGACATGATCAACGGGTGGACCAAGGACCAGACGCACGGCCTCATCGACCAGATCGTCGATGACAGCACAATCACCCGGGCGACCCAGCTGGTGCTGGTGAACACGCTGTACCTGAAGGCGCCGTGGCAGAAGCCGTTCAACGCCGACCGGACCGAGGACGGACCTTTCACACCGGGAGGTGCCGAACCGGTGACGGTTCCGATGATGGCCGGTTCCAGCGCACTGTGGTTCGCCGACGACACCTGCGAGGCAGCCCGCATTGACTACCTGGGCGGCGAACTGGCGATGGCCGTGGTGCTGCCGAAACGAGATCTCAGCGCCACCCTGGGATCCTGGGCCGGGGGCGGCCTGGCCACGTTGCTCCGCTCCTGGAAGCCTGCGCAGGTGGCGCTCACGATGCCGAAGTGGGAGCACGAGTGGTCGGCCGACCTCAACGCGACACTGTCCCAACTCGGTATGCCGACGGCCTTCACCGACGAGGCTGAGTTTCCCGGCATCACCAAGGAGACGGCCCTGGTGATCAGTCACGTCGTCCACAAGACTCGCATCACCGTGGACGAGGAGGGCACCGAGGCGGCCGCCGCCACCGCCGTCGCGATGGAGCCGACGAGCGCCCAGGTCGGCGAGCGGCATGACCTGAAGCTCGACCGGCCCTTCCTGTACGTCATCCACGACGTCGCGACCGGGACGCCGCTCTTCCTCGGGGTGGTCAACAACCCCAAGGAGTGAGGTTCACATCGTCAGGTCGAAGCCGAGGTCCAGCACCGGCGCGGAGTGGGTGAGGGCGCCGACGGCGATGAAGTCGACGCCAGTGGCGGCCACCTCGGCGGCGGTGTCGAGGCTCAGCCCACCGCTGGCCTCGAACCGCACCTCCTGACCAGGGCGGCCGGACGGCCGCAGCGCCACCGCGGCCTGCATCGTCCCCGGGGTCATGTTGTCGAGCAGCACCAGGTCGGCCCCGGCCGCGATCGCCTCGGCCACCTGATCGACGGTGTCACACTCGACCTCGACGGCGATCCCCGGCGCGTGTCGGCGTACGGCGTCGAACGCGGCACGGACCGAACCGGCAGCCACCACATGGTTGTCCTTGATCAGCGCGGCGTCACCCAGACCCATCCGGTGATTCACCCCACCACCGCACCGAACCGCGTACTTCTGCAGCACGCGCATCCCCGGCACCGTCTTGCGGGTGTCTCGTACCCGTGCCGCAGTTCCGGCCAATGCCTGCTGCCACTGATCGGTGAGCGTGGCGACACCGGACAGTTGGCTCACCAGGTTCAGCATCGTGCGTTCGGCCGTGAGCAGGGTCCGTACGGGACCGGTCACGGCCAGCACCACGTCGCCGGGAGACACCGGATCACCGTCACTGCGGACGATGTCGACCGTCACCGAGACACCGTCGACGGAGGCCTGTTCCTCCAGCACCGCAACAGCAACCGGGACACCCGCCAGCACTCCGGTGGCCCGTGCCGCGACCACCGCCGTGGCGACGGCAGCGGCGGGGACGGTGCTGAGCGTGGTGACGTCCGGGCCCCAGGTCAGGTCCTCGGCCAGGGTGGTGCGGACGAACTGGCGGGTGACCACCGGATCGAGCCCGGCCGCGGCGAGTAGGTCGTCGGTCCGGCTGGCGGTCAGATTCGTCATGCGACGACCTCCTCACGAGTGCGCCCCGCGGGCACGATCTCGTCATCATTGAGTGTCCAGGATTGGTGCAGTTGCCAGGCGGGATCGGTGCGTGGATGGTCGGACCGGCGGTGACAGCCCCGGCTCTCGGTGCGGGCCGTCGCGGCGGTGACCACGGCGCGCGCCACCAGTCGGCGGTTGGCGTCCTCGAGATGGTCCGGGGTGACCTCGGTCGTCGCGGATTGCGCCACCTCCAGTGCTGTGGCGAGTTCGTCGAGACCAGCGGCATCCCGCAACACCCCTGCGTGGGAATCCATCATGGCCGGCAGCTCGGATCCGTTGCCCAACAGAGAAATTGCCAGGTCGGGCGCCGGGGCCGTGACGGCGACCCGGCGGGGTGGGAGCCCGGCAGCGAGCAGCTGTCCGACCCGGTCACCGGCAACCAACGCCTCGGTGATGGAGTTGGAGGCAAGGCGGTTTGCGCCCTGCACCCCAGTTGCAGCGACCTCGCCGACGGCGTACAGGCCGGGCACGGAGGTCCGCCCGTCGAGGTCGGCGGCCACGCCACCACAGTGGTAGTGCGCCGCGGGCCGTACGGGAATGGGCTCGGTCACCGGGTCGACACCGCGTTCCCGGCACATCTGCAGGATGGTGGGGAAGTGGTGCTCCCACATGGTGGCGCCGAAGGCGGTACCGTCCAGCAGCAGATGCTCATCCCCCGAGGCGAGCAGCGCGGTCTGCATGGCGGCCGAGACGACGTCGCGCGGTGCCAGGTCAGCCATCGGATGCACGCCCTGCATCACGGGTGCGCCACGCTGGTCGCGCAGTACCGCCCCTTCGCCGCGAACGGCCTCGGACACCAGGACTCCACGGTCGCCGGGCCGACGATGGGCAGGCGGAACGACCAGGATCGTCGGATGGAACTGCAGGAACTCCACGTCCCGGACGACGGCGCCGGCACGCAGGGCGAGGGCGAGGCCGTCACCGGTGGACGAGGCCGGGTTGGTGGTGGTCGCCCAGACCTGCCCGATGCCCCCGGTCGCCAGGACGACGGCCCGGGCCAGCAAGGACATCTGGCCGTCCGGGCCGAGTGCGGTGACACCGCAGACAGCGCCGGTGCGATCCAGTACGGCATCGGCCACGATGGTGTTCTCGAGCACCCGGATCCTGCCGCGGCGGATCTCCCGGGCGACGGCCAGGCACAGCGTGCGGCTGACCTCGGCGCCGGTGGCGTCGCCGCCGGCGTGCACGATGCGGCGGTGCCGGTGCCCACCTTCCAGACCGAGGGAGATCCTTCCTGAGGCATCACGATCGAATGCAGCACCCAGCTGCACCAGACGATCGATCACCCCGGGGGCAGTGGCGGCCAGGTCCCGGACGGCGCGGGTGTCGCACAGGCCGGCGCCGGCCACCAGGGTGTCGTCGACATGGAGGGCGATCGAGTCATCCTCGTCGAGCACGGCGGCCAGGCCGCCCTGGGCCCAAGCGGTCGAGCCTCCCCCCAGGGATCCCTTGCAGACAAGGAGAGTGTCGGTGCCCGACTCGGCGAGTCGGAGCGCCGCAGCCAGCCCTGCCGCCCCGGTGCCGACGACGATGACATCGGACTCTTCCGATCCGCTCGTCGCCTCTCGGGTCGCGGATCCCGAGCGGAGCCGAGGGGCGAGACCCGCAAGTCGAGACGTCATCATTCGCCGCTTCCCGGGTTGCCGATGGCGATCATGCGTTGCACGGCGCCACGGGCCTTCTCGGCCACCTCGGCGTCGACATCGACCTCGTCGCGACCCTGCTCCAGGCAGGTGATCAACTTCTGTGGGGTGATCATCTTCATGAAGCGGCAGGAGGCCTGCGGGTTGACGGCTTCGAAGACGGTGTGGTTGTTGGCCTGACGGAGCTGGTGCAGCATCCCCACCTCGGTGGCGACGAGCACCTTGGCAGCCGTCGTGGTGCGGGCCGCATCGAGCATCCCGCCGGTCGAGGTGATCACCGTCCGCTCGGCCGGCAGTTCGCCGGTGGAGCTCAACCAGAGTGCCGAGGTGGAGCACCCGCACTCGGGGTGCACGTAGAGCTCGGCCTCGGGGTTGTCGTGCACCGCCTGGACCAGGTTGTCGGGCGAGATCCCTGCGTGCACGTGACATTCACCGAGCCAGATGTGGATGTTCTCGCGGCCGGTCATCCGCTTCACGTGGGCGCCCAGGAACATGTCCGGGCAGAACAGCACCTCGACCTCGGGCGGGATCGAGTCGACGACCTCGACAGCGTTGGAGGAGGTGCAGCAGATGTCGGTCTCGGCCTTCACCGCGGCGGTGGTGTTGACGTACGACACCACGACGGCCCCAGGGTGCTCGGCCTTCCAGGCGCGCAGCTGCTCTGCGGTGATCGAGTCGGCCAGGGAGCAGCCGGCGGCGGCATCGGGGATCAGCACTCGTTTGGTGGGGGCGAGCAGCTTGGCACTCTCGGCCATGAAGTGCACTCCGCAGAAGACGATCGTCGAGGCGTCGGCGGCCGCAGCGATCCGGGAGAGAGCCAGCGAGTCGCCGACATGGTCGGCGACATCCTGGATCTCGGGGACCTGGTAGTTGTGGGCGAGTACCACGGCGTCCTGCTCGGCGGCCAGGCGTCGCACCTGGTCCTGCCAGTCGGGCCCGAGGGTGGCAGAAGCGGTGGGGTTCTCGGTGATCGTCATGGCGTCCTCCTCGTCGATCCCGGGTTAACGACTAGTAGTCGAAAACTACGTTGACGGTAGCATGCGGCCAGACCCGAGGAGAAATCGTGCCGTCCCAGAATGTGACCCCGCGTTACCGCCACGAGGTCCTGGCGACGGCTTTCCGCGTCGGGCCGACCGATGACGGTGTGCAGTCCCTCCAAGTTCTGGCCTGGCTGCGGGAACGCGACCCCTACGCCGGTCGATGGGCGCTACCGAGTGGGCCGGTGCTCCCGGAGGAGACCATGGAGCAGTGCCTGCGACGGACCCTGGCCGCCAAGGTGGACCTCGGACATGTCGCACACACCGAGCAACTCGACACCCGGTCCGAGCCGGGCCGGGACCCGTACGAACGCACCATCGCCACGGCCTATCTGGCGCTGGTGCCCAGCGACGAGGACCCGGGCCTTCCGGCCCATGCAGCGTGGTGGCCGGTGGACGCCCTCCCGGTGATGGCCTTCGATCACGCCGACGTCGTCGCCGCAGCGGTGCGGCGCCTACGGAACAAGCTCAGCTACACCAATCTCGGCTTTGCGTTGGCCCCTCCCAGCTTCACGATCGCCCAGCTGCGCCAGATCTACCGGGCGGCCCTAGACCACGACCTCGACGCCACCAACCTGCAGCGAGTGCTGCAACGGCGCGGCCAGCTCGAGCCGACCGGGCGAACCGTCCCGGCCGGGCCGAACGGGGGGCGCCCGGCTGCGGAGTTCCGGTTCACCCGGCGCGTCGCCGAGGTCACCGACCCGTTCGCCGTGCTCCGCGGCCCGGCCTGAGGCTCGTCGAACCCAGTCGGACGCTCGTCGAGCGGGGTCGAGACGCCATGGGCAACCGGTTGCCCGTTCCGTAGCATGGCTGGCGACCGGGCTGGCCGGCCGATCGAGGGGAGCAGCGTGGGCGGTGTGCTGAGCGGTTTCGCGATCCTGGCCATCGTCATCGGCGTCGGCATGCTGCTGGCCCATTTCCAGGTGCTGGGCGCCAACGCCCAGGAGATGCTGGCCAAGCTCGTCTTCTACGTCGCCTCGCCGGCGCTGATGATCAAGATCATGGGCTCGGCCGATGTCCACACGCTGTTCTCCACCAATCTGGTTGCCTCGGTGGCCGGCGTCGCGGTCACTGCGACCGCCCAGGCGTTGCTGGCCCGCCTGGTCTGGAAACGTTCCGGCACCGAGACCGTGATCGGCAGTTTCTGCTCCTCCTACGTCAACGCCGGCAACCTGGGGATCCCGATCGCGGCCTACGCACTCGGCGACGGCTCGGTGATCGCCCCGATGCTGCTGGTGCAGCTGGTCCTGCTGCAACCCGTCGGCCTGGCCGTGATCGACATCCTGCAGCGACGCTCGGGCGCCGGTCCTGACGAAGACCCCGCCGTTCGCCGACGCCGCCGCATGACGATGTTCCTCGGGCCGATCACCAATCCCATGCTGATCGGATCGGTGATCGGGGTGGTGCTCGCCGTGACCGGCTGGCGGCTGCCCGGGGTCGTCAACGACTCGGTCAACCTGATCGGGGCCATGGCGGTGCCGGCGATGCTGATCGCCTACGGCGTCGGATTGCGGCTCGGCCCACTGCCCGGCCGGGGGGAGAGCCCGCTCTACCTCGGGGTGATTGCCCTGCTGAAGCTGGTGGTGCAGCCGCTGGTCGCCGGGCTGGTCGGCTACCACCTGCTCGGTCTGCGCGACCTGGCGCTGCTCGGTGTCTGCATCATCGCCGCCCTGCCGACCGCCCAGAACGTCTTCACCTTCGCCTTGAAGTACCGCACCGGCGTCGTGGTCGCCCGGGATGCGATCTTCATCAACACCCTCGGTTCGGTGCCGGTGATCGTCGGCATGACGGCACTGCTGTCACTGCTGTGAGGTAGGCCGCGCTCTGCGGCGAAACTTCTCCCGGATGAGGTCCATCCGGGGCGCTCTCACCACAACTGGGAGAACTTTCCGTCAGATGGGGTGGGTTCGATGGCGTGCGCCGACTGGCGGCCTTGCCAGCACCGTGGCGGCGCGGTAGGCAGGACCCGTGACCGATGATCCGACCCGTGCTCCGGCGTTGCCGACCCCGTACCCGCGCCCGGGTCTGCCATCCGCGGTCCGCATCGTCGAGGTCGGGCCACGGGACGGCCTGCAGGCCGAGGCGGCGATCGTTCCGACCGCGGCCAAGATCGAGTTCGTCGATCGGCTCGCCGGTTGTGGCCTGGAGGCGATCGAGGTCACCAGCTTCGTCTCGCCCCGTCGGGTGCCCCAGCTCGCCGACGCGACCGAGGTCCTGAGCGGCGTCGGGGCATCGACTGGCCGTCGGCTGGTACTGGTGCCGAACCTGCGGGGGTACGAACGCCTGATCGAGTCCGAGCCGTCGAGCACGCTCGCACCGACGGAGGTGGCGGTGTTCGTGTCGGCGACCGAGACCTTCGCCCAGGCCAATCTCGGTACCGACCGGGCCACCGCGATCACCAACGCCGGTGAGGTGATCAACCGAGCCGTGGCCGAGGGGCGCCGGGTACGGGGATACGTGTCGATGTGCTTCGGCGACCCGTGGGAGGGCGCCGTCGACCCGGCAGTCGTCGGAGAGGTGGCCGGCCTGTTGGTCGAACTCGGCTGCCACACCGTCTCCCTGGGGGACACGATCGGGGTCGGGACCGCTGGCCAGGTTCCGATGGTCGTCACCGCCTGCGCCACCGCGGGCCTGGCGCTCGACCGGATCGCCCTGCACTTCCACGACACCTACGGCCAGGCCCTGGCGAACGTGCTGGCAGGGCTGGAGGCCGGGGTCACCGAGTTCGACAGTGCGGCGGGCGGTTTGGGCGGCTGCCCCTTCGCGAAGTCGGCCACCGGCAATCTCGCCACCGAGGACCTGGTGTGGTTCCTGCGCGGGCTCGGCCTCGACACCGGGGTCGATCTGGAGCGGCTGGCGGCCACCAGCGCGTGGATGGCGGGACTCCTGGGTCGCCCCATGCCGTCGGCGGTGGCGCGGGCGGTCACCGGCGCTGTTCCAGGATGACAGACCGCCACCATCTCGCCGTCGGGCTCGGGTCGCCGCAACCTCGTGGGGAACGGTTGAATGTCGGCGATGCTGCCGGTGACTGCCGGTGAACCCGACCCGAACAAGGTGACGAACCCCGTGACGAGCCCTTCTGTACCCGATCCGAGCAGCCCCACCCCGATCGGGTTCGTCCTGGGGGCCTATGCGGCCGCGCCCGGCGCCGACGCGGGCACGGATCGAACCACCTACTACCGCACCCTCGCCGACGACCCGCGGGTGGGCCTGCTCGAGGTGCCGTGGACGCCGGACCTTCACAGCGCGTCCGGGTTCCCCGAACGGCGCGCCGGAACCGGCATCGTGCTGACGGCGATCCCCGGGACGATGATGCGCCGCAAGCAGGACCCGACGTACGGATTGGCCTCGACCGAGGCCGGTGGCCGCGACCAGGCCCTGGCAGACCTGGCTCGGATGCGGGACCTGGTGGCCGAGGCCAACAGGGGCGCCGAGGCCAACAGGGGCGCCGAGGCCAACAGGGGCGCCGGGGCCAACAGTGGCGCCACGATCGTCCGCGCCATCGAGGTGCACTCCTCGCCACGCCCGTCGCCCGGGGCGGCCGACGCCTTCGCCGATGCGCTGAGCGAGGTGTGCGGCTGGGACTGGAGCGGAGCATCGGTGCTGGTGGAGCACTGCGACGCGCTGGTCCCGGGACAGTCCGCGGAGAAGGGCTTCCTGACCGTCGAGGACGAACTCGCGGCCCTCGACCGGGTCCGTGCCGAGGGGCACCTCGGTGCGGGGCTGGTGGTGAACTGGGGACGGTCGGCGATCGAGGGGCGGAGTGCCGACACCGCGGCCGAGCACGTTGCCCTGGCGGCGCAACGGGGGTTGCTTGCCGGTGTCGTCTTCTCCGGTGCGGCTGCCGTGGACACTGTGGCCGGCCCGGCCTGGGCCGATCTGCACCTGGCGCCAGCCCCGGTGGCTGCTGACTCGCTGATGGACAGCCACCAGATCGGCCGGTGCCTGCGCCTGGCCGGCCCCGACCTGGGCTTCGTCGGTCTCAAGGTCGGGTACGGATTGGCGACGGCCTCGCTGGCCGAGAGGCTGGCGCTGGTGACCGGGTCGCTCGACGTGCTGGAACAGGCGGCGTCGGGTGTGACGGCGGGCGCCTGACCGGACGACCGTACGGCGGGAAACCGAGTCTGCCCACCCGGGGCCGGGTGCGCTAGGTTCGGTGCAGACACACGGTTCGTGCGAGGTGGCCGATCAGGCGGCCACCCGTCGGCGAACCCTGGGGAGTGGCGGATGAACCAGTACTCGGACTTCGACCTCGACCGGAGCACGGCCCAGGCGTGGGCCGAGTTCGAGAATCGCTTGTCGGAGGTGATCTCGGTGATCGACGACTCGGCCGACATGCGGATCAGCGCGGCGACCGGGTCGGACGACGAGCACGGGCCATTCGTCAGTTTCACCGCTCCACGGCGCGACGTCGTCCGGTGTGAGGCGGCCAGCAACGCCGTACTCGACGATGCCCATCAGCTGGGTGCGGGCCAACTGGCCGAGATGGAGAGCCTCGGATGGGAGCCCCCGGCCAGTGCTGGACCGGTCAGGACTCCCAACTTCTGGGTCGAGGACCAACAGGAGCACTCCGACCGGCTGAGCGGCTTGACGGTGTCGGCGTTGCGCGACGTGTACGGGGTTCCGCACCCGGTGTTCCTGTCGCCGGACCAGCTCGCCGAGATCCTGCAGCCACGCCCGGCGCCGATCGAGGATGACCCGGAACTGGACAGCGACGACGTGATCGCGGTGATGCCGCGAGGCCGGGAGCACCTGGACCAGCTGGTCGAGGCCGAGCTGACCGACATGTTCGGCCATCCACCGCTGCGTGATGCCGAGGGTGACATCGCCATCCGGGTCGGATCGACGATGATCTTCCTGCGCACCTCCCCGGACGGTCGCGAGATCGCCGTGTTCGCCACGGTGGTGCACGACGTGGAGGGCCGCTCGCGGGCGACCGAGGTGCTCAACGACCTCAACGCCGATGCCCGCTGGGTCAAGTTCCAGCTGGTTCGCGACCGTGTCTTCGTCACCCTCTCGGTGGATGCCCGTCCCTTTGTGCCGGCGCACCTGCACCATGCCGTGCGCACCATGAGCGAGGTCGCTGACGGCATCGACAACGACCTGGCCGTCAAACTGCGTGGCCGCACCACCTTCGAGGACGAGACCTGAGGCATTGGCCCGGGCTCCGGCGGAAGCGATAGGGTCGCCCTCATTACCCATTGAGAGAGGCCAGTAAGTCATGCCCCAAAGTTCCGTCGAGACAGCAGCGGCGGGCGATCGCCCCGCCGGAGCCAGCCGCCGCAACCCGTTCCGGGTGATCGGGCCGGCGTTCATCACCGCTGCACTCGTCTTCGGGCCAGGCTCCATCACCACCGCGAGTGCCATCGGGGCCTCGTACGGGTACCAGTTGCTGTGGGTGCCGGTGATCGCCACGGCGCTGATGCTGTGCTTCGTCGATCTCGGTGTCCGGATCGGACTGTCCACCGACCGCGGCATCCTGCCGACCGTCGCGCGCCGGTTCAACGCCGTCGTGGCGACTCTCGTCGGGATCGGATCCTTCCTGGTCGTGACCTCGTTCCAGGCCGGCAACTCTGCCGGCACCGGTGCAGCAGGCACCATCATGTTCGGCGGCGATCCGCGCTGGTTCGCGCTGGGCTTCACCGCCATCGGGCTCGCCTTCATCTGGGTGCCACGGTTCTACCCGGTGCTGGAGAAGACCATGGTGGTGGTGATCCTGTTCATGCTGGCCGCCCTCGTGGTGACCGCCGTGATCAGCCGGCCGGATCCGGTGGCTGCCGTACGGGGACTGGTCCCGTCGGTGCCCGACGGCTCGACCACCCTCATCGTCGGGCTGGCCGCCACCACCTTCTCCGTGGTCGGCGCCCTGTACCAGATCCAACTGGTACGGGAGAAGGGATGGACCGCCGCCGACTACAAGGTGGCCCGTCGGGACGCTGTCGCAGGCACGCTGGTGTTGGGCGCCCTGTCGGTGGTCATCATCCTGGCCGCGGCGGCCGTGCTCCAGCCGGCCGGAATCACGGTCAGCTCACCGGCCGCCCTGGCCCAGATCCTGCGGCCGATCGGTGACTGGGCCGCCGTGCTGTTCGCAATCGGCCTGTGGGCGGCAGCCTTCTCCTCCCTGGTGGGGAACTCGACGATCGGCGGCTCGATGCTGGCCGCCGTCCTGCGCCGCGATTCCGGTGGTCTCGCCTCGGTGCCGGTGAAGGTGTGCATCTCCTTGGTGATCGTGCTCGGCGGCGTGGTTGCGCTGGCCTTCGGCGGCGTCCCACTGCAGTTGATCATCACCGCCCAGGCCACCACCATCGTGGTGGTGCCGCTGGTGGGCGTGGTCATGGTGTGGCTGGCCCGGCACCGCGATCGGGGAGACCTGCGGATCGGAGTTCCGCAACTGGTCGTGGCCCTGATCGGGCTGCTGTTCCTGGTGGGACTGGCGATCTCGTACATCATCAAACTCGTGGGCTGAGCCGGCGTCGTCGGCGTACGATCCCCGGCATGCCTGACCTGCCGAACCCCTGGGTGACCAAGCCGACCCTGAAGGGTGCCTTGGTCACCCTGCGGCCGTTCTCGGCCGAGGACGTTCTCGCCATGGTCGAGGTGCTGTCCGACCCGGAGGTCGGTCGGCTCACCGGGAGTTACCACTCGACGACTGAGCTGATGGCGGCGCGAAACGAGGGCGTGACCGAGGAACTCCTTGCCTGGTACGGATCCCGCGCAACGGTGGACCAGCGGCTCGATCTCGCCGTGGTGGACCGTGCCACGGGAGCGGTCGTCGGCGAAGTGGTGATCAACGATGTCGACGAGGGAAACCGGTCAGCCAGTTTCCGCACCCTGATGGGGCCGGCCGGGCGAGGGAGGGGACTCGGCACCGAGGCCACGCAGTTGATCATCGACCACACCTTCCAGTACTGCGGGGTGCACCGGATCAGCCTGGAGGTGTACACCTTCAACCCGCGCGCACGGCGCGTGTACGAGAAGGTCGGGTTCGTCTCCGAGGGGATGCTGCGTGACGCGCTGCTCTTCGACGGGGAGTGGATCGACGCCGAGGTGATGGCCATCCTCCGACCGGACTGGGAGGCAGCGCGGCGGGTCAGGACCGCGCAAACTCCTGCAGCCCGGTGACACGGAGCAGAGCCAGGGCGGAGGCCGCCTCGCTGTCGGGCGCGGCGGAGTAGACGACCATGGCCTGATCGGTGTCAGGGAGCAGCAGCGTGTCGCACTCCAGCGCGATCGCCCCGAGTTCCGGATGCACGATCGTCTTGGCGTCGAGGCGCCACGGCCCGGCCTCGCCGTCAGCCCAGTAGGTCGCAAACCTGGGGCTTCCGGCCTGCAGCTCGGCCACCAGAGTCCGCAGGCCACGGTCAGCCGGGTACCGGGCCAGCGCGCTGCGCAGGGTCGCGACCGATTGTCGTGCGGTCCGCTCGTCCTCGTCGGGTGAGGGTGCGACCCGGCCCGGAGCCCCGAGGAACCGTTGCCAGGTGATGTTGCGCTGCTGGGCGGGCCACCGGCTGAAGTCACCGAGGAGGGCGGCCGCCATCGGATTCCACGCCAGGATGTCGGCCTTGGCGGACAGCACGATGGCCGGGAGGTCTGCGAGCCGGTCGAGCAGACGCAGCACACTGGGCCGGACCGTCAGGTCGATCCGTCCGGGTCCGGGTGGTGCCGAGCCGGCCAGCCGGTACAACTGGTCCCGGTCGTCGACATCGAGGCGCAGGGCCCGGGCGAAGGCCGCCAGCACCTGGTCCGACGGATGCGGTCCCCGCCCCTGTTCGAGGCGCACCACGTAGTCCACACTCACCCCGGCCAGCTGGGCGACCTCCTCGCGGCGCAAGCCCGCGACGCGTCGGCGACTCCCGGCCGGCAGGCCGACCTCGGACGGGGTCAGCCGTGCTCGGGCCCGGCGCAGCAGCTGAGCAAGTTCGTCGCGATCCACCGATCCAGTCTCGCGCACCGGATCGGCGCACGGCAGGCCCAAGGTGGGACTGCTGGTCCCAGGGTTGTCAGGCGCTGGATGGTCCGGTGACCGGCGGTCAGGCTGGAGGTCATGAACACCACTGACATCTCGTCCTCCCACTCCTCTCCCTCCACCCCGGTCGTCGTGATCACCGGAGCCAACAAGGGCCTCGGCCTGGAGACCGCTCGCCGTCTCGGGGAGCTCGGCTGGCGGGTGTGGCTCGGGGCTCGCGACGCGACCCGGGGCCGTACGGCGACCGATTCCCTCACCAGGGAAGGGATCCAGGCCACCTGGCTGCCACTGGACGTGACTTCCGACGACTCGGTGGCCGAGGCTGTCGCCATCGTCGCCGATCGGGACGGGCACCTCGACGTCCTGGTCAACAACGCCGGCATTGGTGGCAGGGTGGTCGGGCCCGCCGACACCGTCGCAGCCGACTTCCTGCCGGTGTACGGGGTCAACGTGCTGGGACCGGTCCGGACCACGGGTGCGTTCCTGCCTCTGCTGCGCGCCGCCGAACGCCCGCGCGTGGTGATGGTGTCGTCCGGCATGGGATCCTTCGGCGTCACCACTGATCCGGATCGGCTCGAGTCGACGATCCACGCCCTGGTGTATCCGTCGTCGAAAGCGGCTCTCAACATGATCACCACCCAGTACGCCAAGGCATTGCCCGGGATCACCTTCACTGCTGTGGATCCCGGCTACACCGCCACCGATCTCAACGGACACAGTGGGCACCAGACCGTGACCGAGGGGACCGATGCGATCGTCACCGCAGTGACCGCGACCGATCAGGCCAGCGGGTGGTTCCTGGACCGGGCCGGAGCCATTCCCTGGTGAGGGAGCGCGGAGCCGAAAACCTGATGGTCGATCGCTCGCCGTGCCCTAGTCTCGGGCCGTGAGCACCCGACACGACAGCCGAGCCGCAGCCGTACCGGGACGGGGCTCCGATGCCTGAGGAGCAGGTGGTTGCGGCCTCCGTACGACCGGCAACCCGGATGTCGCTGGCCTCCGACCTGGCACGGCTCGGTGTCCGCGCCGGTGACCTGCTGTTGGTGCACAGCAGTCTGTCGGCCCTGGGCTGGGTGAGTGGTGGGGCCGTTGCGGTGGTGCGGAGCCTTTTCGATGCTGTCGGGGAGGCCGGCACCATTGTCGTGCCGACGCACACGCCGCATCTGACGGATCCGGCGCGTTGGCAGCATCCGGCGGTCCCCGACAACTGGGTTCCGGTGATCCGGGAGACCGTGCCGGCTTTCGACCCCGAGGTCGAACCATCGCGTTTCATGGGTGCGATCGCCGAGGTCGTCCGGACCTGGCCGGGGACGCTGCGCAGCACGCACCCGCACGTGTCATTCGCCGCTCACGGCCCGCTCGCCGCGCAGGTGACAGGTGGGCACGAACTTGAGTGGTCGCTGGGCGAGGGGTCGCCGCTGGCCCAGGCGTACGACCTGGGTGTGAAAGTCCTGCTGCTCGGCACCCGAAACTGCACCAGTCTTCACCTGGCCGAGGTGCGGGCCGGGCTGGCGGTGGCGATCACCCAAGGGGCGGCGCTCGAGGTCGACGGCGTACGGCGGTGGGTCGAGTTCGTCGACGGTGACTACGACGACACGCACTTCGACGCCGTACTCACGGAGTTCTGCACCGAACGTGGCATCAGGATCGGGCGCGTCGGCCACGCCGAGGCCCTGCTGTTGGACGGACGCTCGCTGGTCGACTTCGCGGTCGCCCGGCTGCCGGAACTCGCGGCCGCGGGTCGCTCCGGGGAAGCGTCATGACCGCGCACGTGCTGTCGGTCAATGTCGGTTCCGCCGAGCCGAACGGGGCGAAGACGACCCCGACCGGGATCCGCAAACGGCCGATCGATTCGGTGGAGGTACGAGCGCCCGGTCCCAAGCACGGTGGTCGAGGCAGCGGCGTGATCGGTGACTTCATCGGCGACCGGGACAACCACGGCGGCGACTTCCAGGCGGTCTACGCCGTCGCCCGCGAGGAACTGGACTGGTGGGGGAGTCGCCTTGGCCGTGCCCTGCACCCCGGGATGTTCGGCGAGAACCTCACCACGACAGGGATCGACGTCGATCACGCCCTGATCGGCGAACGGTGGCAGGTCGGTGCCGAGGTGGTGCTGACGGTACGCGGACCGCGGATCCCGTGCGGCACGTTCGCCCAGCACATGGGTGAGCGGGGATGGCTGAAGACCTTCGTGGCCCACGGCCTCTCCGGTGCCTACCTGTCGGTCGAGGTCCCCGGGACGATCCGGACCGGTGACCCGATCACGGTGCTCTCCACCCCTGACCATGGGGTGCAGGTCCCCACCGTCTTCCGCGCGTTCTACGGCGATGTCGACGCCCTCCGCGCGGTCGTCGCCGAACCGGTGCTCGACCCGGTCGAGCACGCAGCTCTCAGTCGCCGGCTGGTCGAGGAGTTGACTCGTCGGGCGGGATCGGCGAGCCGAGGGGCGAGCTGATCGGGATCGGCGGCATCGCGGACGAGGTTGCGAGGTCGACCCGTCGCAGCCCGCAGAGTGTGCAACGGACGTAGAGCAGCCGGCCTTCGGAGGTGCGATGGGCGGACTCGACCGTCCAACCGTGCTCGTGGGGGTCGGGTCGGAGTGGTGTCGCCCAAGCCGGGACGGAAGCTTCGGGCGAGGTCATGGTGCTCATGGCAACCAGCATGATGTAATGCCGTTGTGCATCTCAACCCTTACGGCGAGTACGCGGTGCTGCTGGCGGCCTCGCTCGCCAACGACTGGCCGACGGACCGTTCCGGGATTGTCGAGCGCACTGTCGAGTGCGGCATGACGATGACGCCGGCCTTCCCACCGGCGCCGGGGGACCACTCCCGCACCCGTGCCGTCATCGACGAGTGGCTGGCCGTGGTCGATGCCACCGAGCCACATGAGCGAGCCGCACTGCTGAACGCCCAGATGGCCGCGGTCACGGCGTATCCGAGGCTGACCGACCACAACGACGAGGGCTGGCACCTGCACTATCGCGACGACGGCCAGCCGCTGCCCGAGGTGCTCGCGGCCGTGATCAGCGTCGGCACCGCCCTGCACCTGACCACCCGAGGCATGGAGCGGCTCCACCGGTGTGAGGCCGAGCCATGTACCGCGGTGGTCGTCGACGTCACCCGCAACGGCCGACAGCGGTACTGCTCGGTCCGCTGCGCCAACCGTGCTGCCGTTCGGCGACACCGGGCTCGGCAGTCCGACGGCGGCGCCCGAATCTCGGATGCCGACGCGCGGGCCGCCGTCTAGACTCGTCCGGTGCCTGAGCCCGAGATCACCTTCGATCCGGACCTGCCCATCTCGGCACGGGTCGACGATCTCGCTGCCGCCATCGCCGAGCACCAGGTGGTCGTGGTGGCCGGCGAGACCGGATCCGGCAAGACGACCCAGTTGCCGAAGATCTGCCTGCAGCTGGGACGCGAGCGAATCGCGCACACCCAGCCTCGCCGGATCGCAGCGCGCAGCGTCGCCGAACGGATCGCCGAGGAGCTGAAGGTCTCCCTGGGCGATCTCGTCGGCTACCAGGTGCGGTTCACCACCAGGGCCAGCACGGCGACCCGGCTGAAGGTGATGACCGACGGCGTCCTGCTGAACGAGACCGGGTTCGACCGGGACCTGAAGCGCTACGACACGATCATCATCGACGAGGCCCACGAACGCAGTCTCAACATCGACTTCCTGCTCGGCTACCTCAAGCAGCTGCTGGACCGACGTCGCGATCTGAAGGTGATCATCACCTCGGCCACCATCGACACGGCCCGATTCTCCGAGCACTTCGGCGGCGCACCGATCATCGAGGTCTCGGGCCGCACCTACCCGGTCGAGATCCGCTATCGACCGGTCTACGACGACACCGCCGACCACACACCGACCGATCCGGACCGGGACCAGGTCGACGCGATCTGCGATGCCGTGACCGAGCTGTTCACCGAACCGGAGTGGGGCGACATCCTGGTCTTCCTGTCCGGGGAACGTGAGATCCGCGACACCGCGACCGCCCTGCAGGCGCTCAAGCTGCCGCACACCGAGATCCTTCCCTTGTACGCAAGGCTTTCGGCAGCCGAACAGCACAAGGTGTTCGCGAAGCATTCGGGTCGTCGGGTGGTGCTGTCGACCAACGTCGCCGAGACCTCGTTGACCGTGCCCGGGATCCGTTACGTCGTCGACGCCGGTACGGCCCGCATCTCGCGCTACTCGGCCCGCACCAAGGTCCAACGGCTGCCGATCGAACCGATCTCGCAGGCCTCGGCCAACCAGCGGTCCGGACGATGTGGCCGTACGGCCCCCGGCGTGGCGATCCGGCTCTACAGCGAGGAGGACTTCGCAGGGCGCCCGGAGTTCACCGAACCGGAGATCCTGCGCACCAACCTCGCCTCGGTCATCCTGCAGATGGCTCAGGCGAAGCTCGGAGACATCTCCCGGTTCCCCTTCGTCGAGGCACCGGACACCGCCCAGATTCGTGACGGGCTTCGGTTGTTGACCGAACTCGGTGGGATCCGCTCCGAGCCCACGAGCTCCGGCTCGACCGCCGAAGGGAACGGCCCGGTACGGCTGACACCGGTCGGGCGTCAACTCGCCAGGATCCCGCTCGATCCACGTATGGGGCGCATGCTGATCGAGGCCGAGAAGCGGCACTGCCTGCGCGAGGTCACCGCCATCGTGGCCGGGATGAGCATCCAGGACCCGCGGGAACGCCCGCGCGAGCACACCGAGAAGGCCGATGCCTTGCATCGGCGGTTCTGGGCGCCACTGCCCGAAGGTGAGCGGGAGGTCTCGACACGTTCGACGCACCTCTCGACAGGCTCGAGACCCGCGCCCAACGACTCGACCTCCGTGTCGAATGAGGGAAGTGACTTCCTCGCCTGGTGGCGACTGTGGGAGTACCTCACCGAACGACAGGAATCGTTGTCCGGCAACGCCTTCCGGCGGATGTGCCGCGACGAGTTCCTGCACTACCTGCGGATCCGCGAGTGGCAGGACCTGCACACCCAACTGCGCCAGATCACCCGTGAGCTCGGGATGGAACGCAATCGGCAGCCGGCGGATCCGGCGACCGTCCACACCGCGATCCTGGCGGGGCTCCTGTCACACATCGGCCTCGCCGACCTGCGGGAGGAGGACGCCACATCCTCACGAGGCAACAGAAAGCGAGGGGACCGGCGACGACCGCTGCGGGAGTATCTCGGAGCCAGGGGAGCGCGGTTCGCGATCCAGCCCGGGTCGGCGGTCGCGAGGACACCACCGCCGTTGGTGATGGCGGCCGAGCTGGTCGAGACCACCCGGCTGTGGGCTCGTACGGTGACCGGGATCGACGCCGAGTGGGTCGAGGAGGTCGGCGAACACCTTCTCAAGCGGCAGTACTCCGAGCCGCACTGGTCATCGCGACGCCAAGCGGTCCTCGCCTACGAGACGGTGTCGGTGTACGGGGTGCCGATCATCTCGCGACGGGCGATCAACTACGGCAAGGTCAATCCGGCCGAGGCGCGCGAGATCTTCCTCCGTTCCGCGCTGGTGGAAGGCGACTGGCGGACGCGGCACGCATTCTGGGAGCGCAACCAGCGGGTGCGCAAGGAAGCCGAGGAACTGGAGGAGCGCACCCGGCGTCGTGACATCCTGGTCGATGACGAGACGATCTTCGCCTTCTATGACAGCAAAGTGCCGGCTGAGGTCGTCTCCGCCGCCCACTTCGACTCCTGGTGGAAGACGGCGTCGCGCACCGATCCCCACGCCCTCGATCTGACGCTGGCCGACCTGGTGCACGACGAGGCCGAGGAGATGTCTGCGGACGACTTCCCTGACCACTGGACGATCCCGACCGATCACGGCCCGGTTGAGCTGCCTCTGCAGTACGTCTTCGAGCCCGGCTCAGGCCGGGACGGGGTCTCGGTGGCAATCCCGCTGTCCCTGGTGAACCAGATCAGTGGGGAGCCTTTCAGCTGGCAGGTCCCCGGGTTGCGGGCCGAACTGGCGACGGAGCTGATCAGGAGCCTGCCGAAGCAGTTGCGGACCCGTTTCGTCCCGGCGCCGGACCAGGCACGCGCAGCGCTGGGCTGGCTGACCGAGCACGGCATCGGTCCCGAGGACCGGCCACTGCCGGATGCCCTTGCCGAAGCCCTGCAGCAGCGCACCGGGCACGAGGCGCGGATCGATGGTCGACCGGCCTTCGACCCGGCCAAGCTGCCCGGTCACCTGCGCACGACGTTCGTGATCACTGACTCCGGCCGCACGGTCGCCGAGGGGACCGATCTCGCCGAACTGGTCGAACAGCTGCGGCCGCGTCTCACCCGTACCCTCAACCGTGCCGCCCGGCAGGTCACCAGGACTGGGGCGACCGACTGGCAGTTCGGCGAACTCGCCGCCCAGGTGGACCTCAAACAGGGCCGACGCACAGTGGTCGGCTACCCGGCCCTGGTCGACGAAGGCAACACCGTCGGACTCGCGATCCATGACCAGCCGGAACGCGCGGCGACCGCCGCCCGGGGTGGGTTGCGCAGGCTCGTCACCCTCAACACCCCGGACCCGACGAAATGGGTCATTGCCCATCTGAGCAATGTGGACCGGATCGCCCTGGCTGGCAGTCCGTACGAGAACGTACCGGCCCTGCTGGCCGATGCACGGCTGGCGTCGGTGGGCAGCCTGCTCGAGATCGTCGCTCCTGATCCGCGGGCCGTCACCGACGCCACGAGCTTCACCGCCGTCTGCGATCGGGTACGGGTCGACAATGCCGACCGGATGCGCGCCGTGGTCGCCGTGGCGGCCGAGACACTGCGCCGCCTCGCGACCGCCAGGACGGCGCTGCCCTCGTTGCGCGACGACGACGCACGCGCCGACCTGACCGAACAGTTGGCCAATCTCGTCTTCGACGGTTTCCTCAGCGCGACCCCGTACCGGCAGTTGGTCGAACTGCCGCGGTACCTGGAGGCCGCCGCCGTCCGCATCGAGACCCTGCGCACCACGCCGGCCAAGGACGTCGCGGCCTTCGACACGGTGCTGGGCGTGGAGGACGCCTACGCCGAGCTGTGCGCGACGGTCCCGCCCGGCCCGTTGCCCGAGGAGGTCGCGGAGATCGGCTGGATGCTGGAGGAACTCCGCGTCAGCCTGTTCGCCCAGCGGCTCGGCACGCGTGGCCCGGTGTCGGCGAAACGGGTGATGAACGCGATCGGCCAGGCGCGGCGCGCTCTCGCCGGGTGACGCGAAGCGTTCGCCGTGGGCGAGCGGAGGCAGGTCCCTGCAGGTGGCCGTGGTTGGATTGGACCATGAGTGAGCCACGTCAGTTGTATCGCGTCGACGACGAGGTGGCCGCCACTCTCGACGGACGTCGTCCGGTGCTGCTGAACCTGCTGGACGGGTTCGTCGATGCCGGCCAGGTCACTCGCGCCGTCACCGAGGCCGTGCTGGCCGGCTGCGAGCATGAGCCGTTGGTCGTGTTCGACCACGATCAGTTCCACGACTACCGCAGCCGACGGCCGATGATCACCTTCGACACCAACCGGTTCACCGACCTCGCCGAGGTGGCCGTGGTGCTGCACAAGGTGACCGATGCCCAGGGTGAGGTCTTCCTGCTGCTCGACGGGCCGGAGCCTGATGCCCGCTGGGAGGCGGTGTTGTCGGCGCTGGAAGAACTCATCGTGCGGTTCGACGTACGGCTGACCGTCACCGCCCACGGCGTGCCGATGGCGGTGCCGCACACCCGGCCCATCACCATGACGGTGCATGGCACTGACGAAGCGCTCATCGCGGGGCAGCGTTCCTGGATCGATCGGGTCGAGATCCCGGCCAGCTTCACGGCGGTGCTGGAGTACCGGCTGGGGCAGCAGGATCGATCGGCTCACGGTTTCGCCGTGCACGTGCCCCACTACATCGCGCAGTCCCGGTTCGCCCCGGCGGCGCTCGCGGTGCTGGGGGAGATCGAGAAGATCACTGGCCTGTCCATCCCGTCGGATGCACTCCAGACGGCCGCCGCAGCCACCTTGGCCGAGATCGAGTCCGAGGCCAGCCAGTCCGATGACATCCAACGGGTCGTGGGCGAACTGGAGGCCCAGTACGACTCGTACGTCGAGCGGGCCAGCCAGGAGCTGCCGAGCGCCGAGGAGATCGGCGCCGAGTTCGAGAGATTCCTGCGGGACCAGACCGACTACGGCGACGAGGACCCCGGCCGGCCGCTCTGATCGGTGTGGCGCTGCGCCAGGTCGAGGGCCAGCTCGTGCAGTCGGCGACGTGCTGCGGAAGGGCCGGTGACCTCGATGTGGTCGCCGAACTGCAGCAACTGCCGTACGGCTTCGACCTGGTCGTAGGCGAGCTCGATCGGACACCACCCCGCGACCGGTGACCCGACGCTGACCAGCCTGCTGCCGAGCACGCGTCGGGCGAGGTCCACCCGCCCGGCACGGAGCCGAGCGGTGACCCGTACCCGGCCCGGTGCCTCGACCCGCTGGGACAGCTCCTGCCAGACGGTCCGTAGGTCGTGACCGGAGCGCTGTCGGGCGGCCTCGGGCAGCACCGTGTGCCGAACGAGGCGTGCCAGGCTGTACAGGGCGGGCCGGCCTCGGTGGTCGGCGACCAGGTACCACCGACCGGCCCGGGCCGCCAGCCCGTACGGATCGACGGTTCGAGTCACCAGCTGGGCGGTGCCACTGTGCCGGTAGCGCAGGCGCCATCGCCGCTTTGCCCGCAGGTCGAGCGCGAGGTCGGCCGGGCTGGTTCCTTCGTTGCGATCGGCGGCGAACCAGCTGCTGTTGTCGACGATCACCAGGTCTGACAGAAGCGGCTCGACCGACGGGTCCCGGGCGCGGCGGGCCGCCAGCTTGCGGTCCACCAGCCGGGCCGTCGCGGCCAGGCCGAGCTCGTCCCGCTGCCGAGGATCCAGGCCGGTGAGGGCCAGTGAGTCCAGCTCGGCCGGATCGAGCTGGGACAGGTTCAACCGAGCGCCCGGCAACAGGGCGATCCCACCGTGACGGCCGCGTTCGGCGTACACCGGGATGCCTGCCACCGAGAGCGCCTCGATGTCGCGCAGCACGGTGCGGCGCGACACCTCGAGCCGTTCGGCGAGTTCGTACGTCGTCGTCCTCGGATGTGTCTGGAGCAGGAGCAACAGGCTCAGCAGTCGGGCGGCCTTCACCCGGTCCAGTGTGTCGGAAAAGGATGACAGGTTCTGGCGCCTTTTTGAGGTTCTCTGGGAGTGAGATCAACGAGCCCGACAGGAGCCGAACCATGCCAGCACCCAACCTCTTCCTCGTCTATGTGAGTGATGCCGAGGCCGCCACCACGTTCTACCGTGACCTGTTCGACCTGGAGCCCATCTTCACCAGCCCGCGCTACGTCGCCTTTTCGGTGGCGCCCGGAGTCCTGTTCGCCGTCTGGACCGGCCGCGCTCAGCATGCCGTCCCGGCCACACCCCGTACCTTTGAGGTCGGGCTGATGGTGCCGGGTGCCGCCGAGGCCGTCGACGCGCTGTTCGCCGACTGGCTGGCGAAGGGCGCCACCGTGGTCGAGGAGCCCCACGATGACGTGTTCGGCCGCACCTTTGTCGTCGCCGATCCCGACGGCAACCTGATCCGGGTGTCCCCGGTCGACTGAGCTCGTCCGAAGGTCGTCCCCGTTAGGGTGAGCCGTACGGCGACGGATCGGCGAGAGGACTGCGCATGCCGCAATCGGTGGACGAACTCACCCGGTTGTTCGACCTGGAGGAGCTCGAGATCGGCCTCTATCGCGGCCGACAGCCCGAGACGGGCCTGCAGCGAGCCTTCGGTGGCCAGGTGCTGGCCCAGGCGCTGCTCGCCTGCACCCGTACGGTGACCCCCATTGCCGGCGGCACCGGTGAGGATCGGGTGCCGCACTCGCTGCACGCCTACTTCATCCTGCCCGGCAGCACCGACGCCCCGATCCTGTATGACGTCCAGAACATCCGGGACGGCGGGTCGTTCTCCTTCCGCCGGGTCGAGGCACGCCAGCACGGCAAAGTGATCTTCTACCTGACCCTGTCGTGCCAGCGTCCCGAGCCGGGATTCGACCATGCCGACACCGAGCCGATCGGAGTCCCGGCGCCGCAGGACTGCCCACCGTTGTCGGAGATGATGGAGACCCTGTCGGGCCGGCCGGCGGCCGACTGGGAACGAGAGTGGGGCGCGCTGGAGGTACGCTACGCCGGGGACTCCCGGCCCGGGGGACGACTGGTCGACCCCGAGCATCCCGCCCGGGCCCAGGTCTGGGTGCGGACCGCCGAGCGGCTGCCCGACGATCCTGCGCTGCACCGGGCCGTCGTCGCCTACGCCTCGGACCTGACCCTGCTGGGTGTCTCCACCGTCCCGCACGGAGTCGTGATCGGCTCACGGCGGCTGCAGGCCGCCTCCATCGACCACGCGATGTGGTTCCACCGTGACATCAGGGCCGACGAGTGGATCCTGTACGACCAGGTCTCGCCCTCGGCCTCGGGAGCCCGAGGCCTGTCGACGGGGCGGCTGTTCTCGGACGGTGTGCTCGGGGTGGACGTTGCCCAGGAGGGCCTGATTCGCCCGGTCGAGCGCCGCTGATCCCGGCGCCGGCGGCCTTCCGCGGAGTTGCGCTTCTGCACAGTCTGACTCGGTACGCGCGCGCACGAGCGCAACCGCGCGGATCGGAGATGCGCGCTGCAGGTGCCCGGACGACCGTCGACCCCGGCACCACCAGGGAGTGGCCGGGGTCGACGTCCAGGGAAAGGAGTAGAGATTCAGTGCGTCTCGACTTCGCGGTTCTCGAGCGGAGTCGAGAGGCGACGAGCAGGTCGAGGCGTCAGGCGGCGGCGCCCTCCGCTGCGCGGAGCTTGGCGATCGCGTGACGCTCGATCTGGCGCACCCGCTCGGCGGTGATGCCCCAGACCGCTCCGATGTCGGAGAGCTTGGCCTGACGGCCGTCGAGGAGACCGTAGCGACGCCGTACGACGTCGGCCGACCGCTCGTCGAGCGAGCCGAGCATGGCCTCCAGGCGGGCGCGTTCCTCGGCGTCCAGCACCATCTCGTCCGGCCCGGGAGCCGGTTCGCGGGCGATCAGGTCGCCGAGTGCGGTGTCGCCGTCGTCCTCGACCGGGGCGTCGAGGCTGATGTGGTCACGGCCGTAGCGGATCAGGTCGATGACCTTCTCGGTCTCGATGCCCATCTCATCGGCGATCTCGGCCAGTTCCGGCTCGCGGCCGAGTCGGCGTTCCAGGGTGCGGCGCACCGCACCGATCTGGTTCACCTGTTCGGCGACGTGCACCGGGAGCCGGACGATGCGACCCTGCTGGGCGATGCCACGGCTGATGGACTGGCGGACCCACCAGGTCCCGTACGTGGAGAACTTGAAGCCCTTCGTGTAGTCGAACTTCTCGACCGCACGGATCAGGCCGGTGTTGCCCTCCTGGACCAGGTCCAGCAGCGGCATCTGGGCCCGCCCGTACTTCCGGGCGACCGACACCACCAGGCGCAGGTTGGCGGTCACGAAGCGTTGCTGGGCGGCCTCACCCATCCGTACCAGGGTCTCGAGTTCGTCCTGGGTGGGCCGTTTGCGGCGCCGGCCACGTTCGGTGGCGGTCACTTCGCCGGACAGGATCTTCTCGGCGTACAGCCCGACCTCGATGGTCTTGGCGAGCTCGACCTCCTCCTCCGCGGTCAGCAGCGGAGTGCGGGCGATCTCGTCGAGGTACTGACCAACAGCATCCTTGCCCTCGATGCCGTCATTCGTCCTCGTGCGTGTCGCGATGGCAACCACAGTCGTAGACCCCTCTCTCGTGCCTTCACTGTCTTCAACGCATCGAGAGGCCAAAAGGATGCCCCGAATTCCCTGAGTTGACCCTGAACCGGACCCTGACGGGCTGCTGGCAAACCCGTACGACCGTGGTACGAGCCCGTCGCAGGGCCGCCTCAGCTCGTGATCTGGTCGATCAGCCAGGCGGACTCGAAGGCGATGTCACGCCAGCGCTCGTACCGTCCGCTCACGCCACCGTGCCCGGCGACCATCTCGGTCTTCAGCAGGATCGGCCGATCGGCCGGCTGGGTGGCCGTGTGGCGCAGCGCGGCCACCCACTTGGCGGGTTCGGTGAAGAACACCCGGGTGTCGTTCAGTGAGGTGGTCGCCAGGATCGCCGGGTACGGGTGCGCCGCGACGTTCTCGTACGGGGTGTAGGCCTTCATGTAGGCGTACACCTCCGGATCGGCCAGCGGATTGCCCCACTCCTCCCACTCGGTCACGGTGAGCGGGAGCTCCGGATCGAGGATCGTGGTCAGCGCGTCGACGAAGGGGACAGCGGCATGGATCGCCCGGAACAGCTCGGGCGCCTGGTTCGCGACCGCACCCATCAGCAGTCCGCCGGCCGAACCACCCATCGCCCCGAGTCGGTCCGGGCTGGTCCATCCCTCGGCGACCAGGTGCCGGGCACAGGCGATGAAGTCGGAGAAGGTGTTCTGCTTGTGCAGCATCTTCCCGTCGTCGTACCACCGTCGGCCCAGCTCCCCGCCGCCGCGGACGTGGGCGATGGCGTACACGCAGCCGTGGTCGAGGAAGGACAGCCGCGGGATCGAGAAGTACGGGTCCATGGAGTGCTCGTAGGACCCGTACCCGTACAGCACCAGCGGTGCCGAGCCGTCCAGCACCAGGTCGGCCCGGTGCACCAGCGAGATGGGCACCCGCTCTCCGTCGGGTGCCTCGGCCCACACCCGGGTCTGGGCATACCGGGTCGGGTCGTACGGCCCGTGCTCGGGGTGGGGCAGTACCTCGGTCTGCTTCAGCTGGGTCAGTTCCAGGCTGGCCAGGTCCAGGTCGAAGGTGGTCGACGGAGTCACCAAGGAGGTGTAGCCCAACCGCACCCGGTCGGTCACCCAGTTGGCCGAGCCGAGTGAACCGACGCTGAACAGCGGTTCGTCGAAGGGGACGTCGCGGCCCGGGAGCAGGGAGCCGTCGGCAGCGCGGGGGATGACATGCACCCCGGTCAGCCCGTCACGGCGCAGGCCCACCACGACGTGGTCGCGATAGGCGTCGACGTCGGTGATCCGGACCCCGGGGGTGTGTGGCAGGACGGTCTCCCACTCCTCGGCACTGCTCGCGGTCAGTGGAGCCTGGCTCACCATGTAGTCGAGCGCGCCGTCGTTGTGCAGGATGAGCAGCCGGTCCCCGGCGACCTCGATGTCGTAGTCGACATCGTCGCGGCGCGGGCAGACCACGCGCGGCGTCCCGTCCGGATCATCGGCGGCCAGCAGCCGCCACTCCGAGGACAGCTTGCTGCCCGAACCGATCACCAGCCACTGCTCGTCCCGGCTCAGGCCGACGCCGACCCAGAAGCGTTCGTCCGGTTCGCTGAACACCTCGCGGTCCTGGGCCGGATCGGTCCCGAGCCGGTGACCGAGGACGATCCAGGGCCGCCAGGCCGCATCGGCGCGGGTGTACATCAGGTGGTCGTTGCCGGCCCAGGCCACGCTGTAGGCGGTGTCGGCGATGACATCGGGCAGCAACTCCCCGGTCGTCAGATCCTTGACCTGCAGGGTGAACCGTTCGGCTCCGGTGGTGTCGACCGAGTACGCCAGCAGTCGTCCGTCCGGGGACACGTCGAAGGCGCCCAGCGAGAAGAACTCATGCCCCTCGGCCTCGGCGTTGCCGTCCAGCAGGACCTCCTCGCCGGGGATCGCTCCGTCCGGGTCCGGCGGGCTGTCCGGGCCGGTGGCGGCGACGCGGCAGTGGATCGGGTACTCCGAGCCCTCGACGGTCCGCGAGTAGTACCACCAGGCCGAGGCCCCGGGGGTCGTGGGGTCACCGGTCGCGGTCGCCCCGTGGACGGTGTAGGTCGGCACCGAGACGTCGGTCTGCTTGGTGCGGGCCAGGATGGAGTCGAACACTTCCTGCCGCAACTCGCCGAGGCCCGTGGTCGCCACCTCGGTCCAGGCGTTCTCGGCCTCCAGATGGGCGATCACGTCCGGGTCCTTGCCGTCGCGCAGCCATTCGTACGGGTCGTCGAAGGTGTCGCCGTGATGGGTGCGCGGGTGGCTGCGCCGATCGGCGACCGGCGGCGTGGCCGGTCGCGACGCTGGAGTGGCGGCGGAGGCTGTCGAAGTGCTCATCGCCGCCCACTCTACGGCGCGCCGGGGACAGGCAACGGAAGGTTGTACGCCTGCAACACCAGGGTCTGGTGCCGGGTCGCGAGGACCGTCCGGGAGCAGTTCGTCGGTGCGGCGAACCCGTGGTGCCCGGGAGCAGGAACCCCGGCGGCCAGTGCGGCCGCCACCCGGATCGCTCCGCCGTGGCTGAAGATGACCACGGTCTCGTCAGGGTGCTCGGCGACGATCTCGGCCAGGCAGGCGGCGATCCGGATCCGCACCTCGGCGAAGGTCTCGCCACCACCGCGGCGGACGTCCTCGCCCGCCGCGAACCTGGCGACCTCCTCAGGGTGGGCGCGAGCGACTGCGGTGATCGGTTGCCCGGACCAGACTCCGACGTCGACCTCCCGCAACCGCGGGTCGGTTCGGATCGGGCGCTGGGTCAGTGCCGCGTACGGGACAGCGGTGTCGTGGGCGCGGGGCAGGTCGGAGCTCCAGATCGCGCCCGGCGCGCCGGCTTCCTCGGCGAGCAGGCGTCCGACCTGCTCCGCCTGGGACCGGCCGCGAGCAGTCAGACCGGAGTCCTGCTGACCCTGGTAGCGGTGCTCGGCGTTCCAGTGCGACTCGCCGTGTCGCACCAGCAGCAGTGGGGTCATCGGCGTCCTTCCATGGCGGTGAGAATGACCATTAACCTTAATGGCGCGTGACGGGCAATCGCCAGGGAAACGCTTCCAGATGACGTCATGGTGAACATTTGCCTTGGGCTCCAAACCCTCTTGACATGCCTTTCTGAGCGTCTACATTAACGTTCATGGTCATCGTCCCCCCGCTGACGCGCCGCCAAGAACTGGCCGCCGCGACGACCACCCGCCGACGGTTCCTGGGGGCAACCGGGGCCGCTGCCTGGTTGGCCGCAACCGGAAGCCTGAGCGGCGTCGCGGCCGCTGCCGCGGCGGCCGAGCCGGTCTCCGAGACGGTGGACCCGTTCACCCTCGGTGTCGCATCGGGGGACCCACTGCCGGACGGTGTGGTGATCAGGACCCGGCTGGCACCCGATCCGTTGCGTCCCTTCGGCGGTATGCCGGCCAGCTCGCGACCGGTGCACTGGCAGGTCGCCGAGGACGACACGTTCCGTCGGATCGTCCGCTCCGGCACGGCCACCGCTCGACCCGAGTTCGCGCACAGCGTGCACGTCGATGTGCGCGGCCTGCAGCCGTGGCGTCACTACTTCTACCGATTCCGCAGCGGCCGCCATCTGAGTCAGGTGGGCCGGACCAGGACCGCTCCGGCCGCAGGGCAGCGGCCCACCGCGGCGACCCTTGCCCTGGCCTCCTGCCAGCGCTGGGACGACGGGTTCTACACCGCTCACCGTGACATGGCTGCCGCCGACCACGACGTCGTGATGTTCGTCGGGGACTACATCTACGAGACCGCGATCAGCGGCAGCACCGTCCGCGGAGGGGATCGCGCCCAGGCCGTCGAGCAGGAGGCGTTCTCACTCGACGAGTACCGGATGCGTTATGCCCTGCACAAGCTGGACCCGGATCTGCAGGCGGCGCACCGGGCCTCGGCCTGGGTGGTGACGCTGGACGACCACGAGGTCGAGAACAACTGGTGCGGTCCGTACTCGTTGGACCTGGAGACCCCGGAGTTCCTGGTGCGGCGGGCCAACGCGTTTCGTGCCTACTGGGAACACATGCCACTACGCCTGGCCCAACGCCCCGAAGGCACCGCGATGCGACTGCATCGGCACCTGCAATGGGGCGGTCTGGCCGACTTCCTCATCCTCGACACCCGGCAGTACCGCTCCGACCAGGTCGCCGAGGGTGCCTGGGTCGCGCCCGGCGAGGAGTCGCGCGATCCGTCCCGCACGATCATCGGTGACGCCCAGGAGCGGTGGCTGCTGGACACCCTTGGCTCGTCCGGTGCCACCTGGAAGGTGCTCGTCCAGCAGGTGCTGATGATGCCGGTGGACAAGGTCCTCGGGGCAGGTGTCGCCTCGCCGATGGGGACCTGGGAGGGCTACTCGGCCTCGCGTGACCGCGTCCTCGGCGGCCTGACCGAGCGAGACGTCGACAACCTCGTGGTGCTCACCGGGGACGTGCACAACAACTTCGCCGGCGATCTCAAGCTCGACTTCGCCGACCCGGGCGCACCAGCGTTGGGAACCGAGTTCGTCACGACCTCGGTGTCGTCGGCCGGTGACGGTGTCGACCAGTCGGCCTTCCACCGCAACATCCTCGCTGAGGGGCCGCACGTGAAGTTCGCCAACGGGCAGCGGGGCTATGTGAGTTGTCGGATCACCGACCGGACCTGGACCACCGACTACCGCGTGGTCGACCGCGTCTCCGTTCCCGGCGGTGCCGTCACGAGCCGGACCCAGCTCGTCGTGGAGAGCGGTGTGGCGGGGGTGCAGGTGGCATGAGTGGCGACATCCGGATCGAGACCAGTGTCGCGGCCGTGTCGGCGCTCGCGCCGCAGCCCTGTGACCGTCGTGGCCGGTTCCAGGTGGCCTTGACGAATCTCGGCGACAAGGACACCTTCGTCGACGCCGTCTTCACCACCTCGCGCGGTCTGACGTTGTCACGGGAGGCATGGAGCACCTTTCTGCCGGCCGGAGATCCGCCGTTGCAGCTGGCCACCGAGTTGCGGGCCATCGCGACACGGACAACGCCACCGGGGCGTCACCGAGTACGGATCACCGTCGGCGGGCGGCAACTCGACATCCCCGTGACCGTCACCGAGGCTCCCGGCAACGGGGTCGACGACAACCTTGCGCTCTACCGGCAGGCGTTCGCCTCCTCGACGCATGCCAATGTGACGCTCTGCGGGGGCGTCGACGGCAACACCGATTCCGGACAGTGGGGCGACAGCGGCACCCATGACGCAACGTCCGGAGTGTTTCCCGATCACTACGGCGTCCAGCTCGATGCGGCGCTGCCCGTGGGACGGGTGGAGTTGTACACGCTCGACTCCGCGAAGTATCCGGCCGCCGTGATGGGGGTCCGTGACGTCGATGTCCAGGCCCGCGTCGCCGGTGAGTGGCAGACCGTGGCCGGCGTGCGCGGCAACGAGGTCGGCCACCTGAGTTTCACCTTTCCCGCAGTCATTGCGGACCAGGTACGGGTGGTCACCCTCGACTCCAACGACCACAAGTACTCCCGCATCGTCGAGCTCGAGGTCTACCAGCGATGACGGGCAACGCTCCGGGTCCTGCCGACCCGGCTGACACCCACCGAAACGAGGACCACCCATCATGACCAACACCTTCACCTCTGCCGGGTCGGGCAACCGGCTGTCCCGGCGCACCGCGCTCCGTCTGCTGGGGGGTGCCGGAGCCGTCGCGGCGCTGGCCGGCTGCCAGGTCCAGGTCACCCCGGACACCGGGACCGGCGGCAGTGCACCGGCCATCCAGCTGCCCGACTCGAAGGCCAAGCTCCCGACCGAGGACATCACCTTCCGCTGGCTGGACGGCGGGGGCAACCGGCAGCTGTTCCAGAAGCCGCTGTTCACGGCGTACCAGTCCAAGCACCCCAACATCAAGGTCCAGTACGACGCCACCAACATGGACACCGTCAACGAGACGATCCCGCTCGGTGTGCGCAACGGCACGGCCCCTGACGTGTTCGCCATCGGCAACAAGATCGAGCACCGTACGGCGATCGAAGCGGGCTGGTGCCAGCCGATCGAGGACCTGGTGCCGGACTTCGCGGCCTGGAAGGCGGGCTTCCCGGAGGAGGCCTTCGTGCCGAACGTGCACGTGTTCGATGGCTTGGTGTACAGCTTCCCGATCACCGGCAGCGGCGAGATCACCGAGATGATGATCACCAACACCGCGTTGCTGGAGCAGGCCGGGATCGACCCGGCCCGTGACCTGCAGACCTGGGACCAGTTCCGGGCTGCTGCGAAGAAGGCGACCGAGACCGGGAAGGGCTCCTTCTACGGCCTGATGAACAGTCGGACCCCGGTGAAGATCGCCGACGGATTGCTGTCCACCGTGGGATTCCAGGCCGGCTTGGACCTCAGGACCGGGGAGTACGCCTACTCCTCCGACGATGTCGGGGACGTGGTTGACCTGCTGCTGGGGATCCACGCCGACGGCAGCTTCTGGCCGGACTTCGCCGGCATCAGCGCGGCCGATGCGCGTGGCAGGATGCCGAACAACGTGGCCGCACTCCAGGTGGACGGGCCGTACTCGATCGCCGAGTGGGAGCAGGCCGACTTCGCCTTCGGGATGGGGTTGATGCCGACCCGTGAGGCCGGACAGTCCTACACCTGCAGCTACGGCTTCGCCGACGGTTCCAACGTGTTCGTGTTCGCCAAGGCCAAGTATCCCGAGGTGGCCGGCGACCTGTTCTCCTACATCGGAAGCCTGGACGGGCAGACCCAGGTGGTGCTGCAGTCCGGCGGTGCACTGCTGCCCGCGATCCCTGCAGCACAACAGAAGGCCACCGAGGCAGGTGCCGCGATCGACCCGAACTTCGTCACCGTGCGCACGCTGTCCGAGCAGGTGATGCGGGTGGGTCCGGATCCGGCGGTGCGCAACCCGGACATCAGCAAGGTCGCCCCGACTCCGGTCAAGCCGGGCTGGAGTGACCTGCTCGGCGGCATGCTCACCGGGCAGGTGACCGACATCCGCGCCGAGCTGAGGAAACTCGACGACCAGCTGAACAAGAACCTTGACGAGGCGATCAGCAAGGCCACCAGGGCAGGGGCGAAGGTCTCCCGTGACGACTACGTCTTCGGCAACTGGGACCAGGCCAAGGACTACACCAAAGCCGACTACGACGCCCTCTGATCGTGGCAGCACAGACAGTCTCATCCGATGCCGCGGTGGCCGCACCACCACCGCGTGGCCGGCGATCCCGCACGGCAGCAACCGTCCGCTGGTGCTACCTGTTCATGCTGCCGGCCGCCGTCCTGTCGGCCCTGTTCACCTTCTATCCGATGGTGATGTCGTGGTGGTACTCCCTGCTGGACTGGACCGGGTTCACCGAACGCGGTGACTTCATCGGCCTCGACAACTACTGGCGCCTCGTGCAGGACCAACAGTTCTGGGCCGCCTTCGGCCGGTCCATCGCCTTCGTGCTGGTCGGCACGCCGGTGCGGGTGGTGCTCGCCCTGGTGATCGCCATCCTGCTGAACAACCAGTTGTTGAAGCTCGCCCCGGTGTTCCGGACGTTCTTCTTCATCCCGGTGATCACCACGGCTGCGGTGGTGGGGGTGGTGATGAGCTTCATGCTCGGCTCCTACCAGGGCCCGGTCAACCAGCTGCTGATGATGGCCCACATCCTCCCCGAACCGGTGAAGTTCCTGTCCGACCCGAACACCGCACTCTGGTCGGTGCTCGGGGTGCACGTCTGGAAGGGCACCGGGCACACGATGATCTACTGGCTCGCCGCCCTGCAGACCGTGCCGACGACCTACCTCGAGGCAGCGAAGGTGGACGGTGCCGGACCGCTGCGGATCGCCCGGCACATCACCTGGCCGATCCTGCTGCCGTTCGCGGTGGTGATCATCATCCTGACCGCCCAGAGCGACCTGCACACCTTCGCCCTGGTGCAGGCGATGACCGAGGGTGGCCCCTACTTCAGCACCCAGGTGATCGAGGTGTACATCTACCAGACCGCCTTTGCCGCCGGCAGCAGTGAGAGCGGCAACGCAGGCGTTCCGCAGTTGGGGTACGCCTCCGCTGCCGGCTGCTTCTTCGGCACCGTCACCCTGGTGATCGCACTGGCCCAGGCGTGGGCGATCCGCAAGGTCAACGCCGTACGGGGGCAGTTGCGGGAGGCGGGGGACTCATGAGCCTTGCCACGGCAACACCGCGACGAGTGCGAGGGGCGCGCATTCCCCGACACCACTGGCGCACCACCCTGCGCGTGGTGGTCCTGTCGCTGATCCTGCTCCCGATCTGCCTGGCCTGGATCTATCCCTTCGTCTGGATGGTCTCGGCATCACTGAAGAGCAACAAGGAGATCTTCGCCGGGCTCAATCCGTTCCCCTCGGTGGTCCGACTCGACAACTACGTCCGCGCCTGGACCCAGGCCAACATGGGGCGCTACTTCTTCAACACCGTCTTCATCACGGTCTTCTCGACCGTGATCTCGGTCGGGTCGACCGCGCTGATCGGGTACGTGCTGGGCCGCTACCGATTCCCGGGCAAGAAGGTCGTGATCGGGCTCTTCGCCGCGGCCATCTTCCTGCCCGAGGGCTACACGATCATCCCGGTCTTCGACATGATCACCATGCTCGGGCTCAGCGGATCGCTGTGGGGGGTGACCCTCGCCGAGGCCGGGGGAGCCCACGTGGTGGCGACGCTGCTGTTCGCCGGCTACTTCGGCCAGCTTCCCGGGGAGCTCGAGGAGGCGGCTCGTATCGACGGAGCGGGCTTCTGGCGGATCTTCGCCAACGTCTACCTGCCGTTGGCCAAACCGGTGATCGCCACCGCGATCATCCTGCAGGTGATGCACTCGTGGAACTCCTTCCTGCTGCCGCTGGTGCTGACCCTCTCCAGACCTGAGCTGCGCACCCTCGCCGTCGGGGTCTACTCGTTCCGTGGCGAGTACCTCAACGACTGGGCCGGCATGGCTGCGGCGTCCACCATCACCCTGCTGCCGATCATCATCGTCTTCCTGTTCCTGCAGCGCTACTTCGTCGAGAGCATTGCCGGTGCCCTCAAGAACTGATCATCGAGCATCCCCGGATCCCCACCACAGAAGGAGACACGTGAGCACCTCGACCGGGACCGACACGCCGGCCACCACTGCGGAGCAGACCGCCGCCGCACTCCGTACGGCGATCCGAGCCAGCGACCCGCAGTTGTCCAAGTTCAACCCGCTGTCGCGGATCCTGGCCCATGACGACTTCAACACCGGCACCCACGGGTGGACCGAGTTGATCGGCAACTACAACGGCCGGGGTGACCTCGACACCGTCGACGACCACATGCGCGACTTCCGTCCGCCGCAGTTGTCCTCGTGCACCTTCTTCGACACCGGCACCCACGGCGCCATGTCGGGCACGTACGCGTTGAAGCTCGCCACCCGGCCGTACCCCGGCCACACCGCGACGGCGATCCGCCGCCTGACCATGAGTGGCAAGGGGCTGCTGCAGATCGAGGCGTACTTCACCTACAAGGCGGAGGCGACCCTCGGTGGCACCGAGCAGGAGGACTCCTTCGGTGACATCACCTGGGACGGCAACCTGCATCCCTCGGAGGCACAGTTCGGCTGCTTCACCGTCGCCACCGACCTGTGCAGTGATCAAGGACTGCGCTACCACACCACTGCGCGCTACCTGAACACCGACCTGGAGCATCGGATGCGCAACCAATGGGTCTACGCGGGGGTCCCGGAACCGACCCCACGCGAACACCTGGAGGGCAAGGTGAAGCTCGGCTACGCGGCCGACTTCACCGCGCCCAACCCGGAGGACTGGCATCCGTTCGGCGAGCCACAGCAACTGTGCTTCAACGAGGTGCCGACCAAGGTCAACTGGCACTACCTGCGCTGGGTGGTCGACACCGAGGCTCGTGCGAACGTCGAGCTGCAGGTCAACGACCGCACCTACGACATGCGCCAGATCCCGGTACCTCCCTACGAGGATCGCTACGACTCGCTGGAGAACCTGTTGAACTTCTACTTCTCGGTCCGGACCCATTCAGCGGTCCGCAACTTCCTGTATCTGGACTCGGTGCTGATCTCGGCAGGGTGGTGAAGCAGATGCGTCAGTCACAGACGGCAGTCCTGGAACGCAACACGGTCCTCAGTGGCGAGTTCGTCACCGAGCCGATCGAGGTGGCGTGGGCGGGACAGGCGCGATGGTTCGTCCAGGTGCTCGGCGGTGCCGCCGCCGAGCACCTGGAGGTCACGACCCAGATCTCTCCGGACGGCCTGACCTGGTGCGACCTGGAGACCGATACCGTGCACTCCACGGAAGGCTCTCTGCTCAGCTGGCCGGTCACCGCCTTCGGCGGCTGGTTGCGGCTGCGGGGGAGGACCGCCGCTTCGGGGGTCAAGGTACGCATCTACCTGTCCCTGAAGGAATGAAGCCGAAGGAATGACGCCGAGGATGGAGGGACAACATGACCGCACGCCGCAGAACGCTGCGCGACATTGCCGATGCACTCGGCCTGTCGGTCAACACGGTGTCGCGGGCCCTGGCCGGCAAGTCGGACGTGTCCGAGCGGACCCGCCGCCTGATCGAGGCCGAGGCGGAGCGGATCGGCTACGTCCCCAACATCCAGGCACGATCGCTGGTGCTCGGGTCGATGATGACGGTCGGCCTGGTGATCACCAACCCGTCGAACCCGTTCTACGCCCAGTTGATCAGTGCGATCGAGTGGGCTTGTCGCTCCGAGGGCTACTCCCTGGTCCTGGGCATCACCGAGGAGTCGCCCGAGGTAGAGGCAGCCACCGTCGACGCCCTGTTGCGCAGTGGGGTGGACGGCGCGATCGCGGTGCCGGTCCAGGGCGACGCCGAACCGTGGCACAAGCTGAGGCGTGCCGGAATCCCCACCGTGCTGGTGAACCGCGACCTGCCGGGGCCGGACTGGGACCTGGTCGGCACCGACAACGTGCTCGGTGCCCGGGAGGCGACCCGAGTGGCGCTGCGGCAGGGCGCCCGGTCGGTGGTGCTGTTGGAGGAGGACCTGCCGATCTCCACCATCGAACAACGGATCGCCGGCTTCCGGCAGGCACTCACCGAGGCGGGACTGTCAGCAGGCGACTCCAGCGTGGTGACCGTGCCCACCCGCCGCAACGCCGACGCGGCACTGCCGTGGCAGGCCGACGAGGGATACCGGTTGGCGCAGGAACTCCTGGAGGAACGTCAGGTGGATGCCGTGGTGGTCGGCAACGACTACTTCGCCCTCGGCCTGTACCGGGCGATCGCCGAACGTGGTCTGCGGATCCCCGACGACATCGCGGTGGTCGGCTTCGGCGACTATCCCTTCGCCGCCTACCTGAGTCCCGCGCTCACCACGGTACGGCTCCCGGCTGCGGAGGTCGGTCGACGGGCCGTCGAACTGCTGCTGCGCCGGCTGCACGATGCCTCCGACCATCCGCCGGCACGCGTCCTGGTCCCACCCGGCCTCGTCGAGCGTGCTTCGTCCCGGAGGGCCTGACTGCGCCGCTGGCGGCAAGGAGGACGCCATGACCAACGTCGTGCTGTTCATGAGTGACGAGCACAATCCCCGCTTCAGTTCGACCTACGGTCACCGATTCGTCCGGACGCCCAACCTGGACCGACTGGCCGAACAGGGCACGCTGTACCGGAATGCGTACTGTCCGTCGCCGCTGTGCGTACCGTCCCGGTCGGCGTTCATGGCCGGTCGGCACGTGCACGAGATCCAGCGGTACAACAACTGCAAGGTGATCGAGTCGCGCGAACCCTCGTACGGGGGAGTGCTGGCGGCTCAGGGAGTGCACACCGCCTACCTGGGCAGTGCCTCGAACCTGTACCGCGACCCGTTCCATCTCGGCTTCAGCGAAATGCTGCTGGTGGAGGCGACCCTGAGGTCACTGAACCCTGCGGCCGCCCGGCGGGGCGTGCACCCCGGGCCCCGGCGTACCGACACCGCCCACGGGCCCGAGCCGGGACGGTTCGACGTCGACATCGCCTATGTCGATCGTGCCGTGGAATGGCTGCATCGCACCGCGCCCGGACTGGACCAGCCGTGGTCCATCACCGTCAACGTCCATCCGCCGCATCCGCCGTACACCGCCTCCCCGGAGTACTGGCAGGCCCACGCCGACCACGCCGACCTCCCCGAGCACGACGCGGGCGTGCCGGCGGCCCGGCATCCCGAGATCGCAGGCCTGCGCGAGACCAAGGGCCTGGAGCTGCCGGAGGAGGTCACCCGGGCCGTACGGCGTGGGTACTACGGCATGGTCAGCTACGTCGACGCCGAACTCGGCCGGGTGATGGACGCGGTCGCCGCGGCGGGACTGGCCGACGACACGGTGATCATCTACACCACCGACCATGGCGAAATGCTCGGCAAGTTCGGCCTGTGGGGCAAACAGAGCCTGGTCGAGGACTCGGTCCGGGTTCCCGTGGTGGCCGCCGGACCGGGATTCACCCGGGGCGCCACGGTGACCACCCCGGTCACCCTGCACGACGTCCAGGCCGCCCTGTTCCACACGGTCGGCGCCCGTCGCCCCGGCCATTGGCAGGGCCAGGCACTGCAGACGCTTCCGGACCACGACGACCGGCGGATCGCCTTCGCCGAGTACCACGGGCCCGGTGTCGTGGGCAGTGGCTACCTGGTCCGCCGCGGTGACTGGAAACTGGTGCACCACACGGCAGCGCCGGACCAGTTGTTCAACCTGGCCGAGGATCCGGAGGAGTTGGTGAACCTCGCCACCCATCGGCCCGAGGTGCACGCCGACCTGATGGCCGCTCTGCAGAAGGTGTGCGACCCGGCGGTCGAGGACAGGGCGGCCAAGGAGTTCTCGGTGCGGCAGCTCGCCGAGATCGACCGTCTCCGCGCGATCCACGGGCCGGACGTGACGGGGGTGCCGTGGTCAGAGTTCAGCTGCGGAGCGGGGTGACGATCACGCCGACCAGCTTCTCGAGTTGCTCCCGGGTCAACTGCACGCCGGTGACGTAGACGGCGGCCATCCGGCTGCCCCACCGGATCACGAAGCTGTACCCGACGGCGTCCGCGTCAGGATCGGGATCCGCCTCGGGGTACAGCGCCACCACCGTCGCGCTGCCGCCGTCGACCTTGAACCGATCAGGTGCCTCGGCCCGCAGTGTGGCTGCGGACGTGCCGGTGCAGTTCGTGTGCCAGAGGTAGTACTCGAAACCGATCCGTTGCGCCTCGGCGGAGCTCTCGGTGGCGATCACCTGCTCGAGGACCGTCGTGGTGCCATCGGTGAGTTTCACGTACGAACTCGGGTCGGCCCCGCTGACAGCGCTCATCGGCTTCGGGAAGCACGGGTTGATCTCGTACGGCGGTTCACCCACTCCGGGTTCACCGGTCAGCCCGATGAGACCGAAGGCCGCGAGCGCATCGGGTCGCACCAGCCGACCGGGGTCGCCGGCCGCCGGGCTGGTGGCCGGCGGTGCCTGGGGCGAACCCGAGCCTGCTCCCGGGCCGGTGGTGTCGGTGACGACGGGTGAGGATCCCGGCAGGGTGGGTGGTGCTCCGGCCCAACGGCGGGTGGTGAGGCCGATCGCCACACCGATGAGGACAGCCAGGGCCAGGCAGAGCGCGACGCCACGAGGCCTCATCGGTTGCTCATTCCGTCCTCGCCGGGGCCGTCACGACAGGGTGGCGATCAGACGTTCGCGCATGAAGGCGCGGGCACGGTGGACCTGCGCCTTCACCGTACCGACAGGAACGCCGGCACGTTCGGCGATGTCGTCGTAGGGCAGTGAGCCGAGGTCGCGCAGCATGAACGCCTCCACGACGGCCGGGTGTGCGTCCTCCAGCGCATCGAGGGCCTCGAGGAGGTCGAGTCGTGACCCGGCAATGACGCTGGTGGTCCGCGGATCGATCTGCTCGGGCACGATCTCGGTCGGGTGCTCACCGTGCCTGCGCTTCAGTGAGCGATAGGTCGACCGCGCGCAGTTGGAGGCGATCACCGTGACCCAGCCCAGGAAGGAGCCGTGCCCGTCGTAGCTGTCGAGCTTGGTGGCAATCGCCACCAGGGCATCCTGACAGGCCTCCTCGGCGTCCCCGGTGTAGGGCAGGAACTTGTGGCAGCGGCGCAGCACCCGTGGGCGCAGCGCGGCCATCAGGTCCTCCATCGCGGCGGCATCACCGGACCGGGCGCGCTGCACCAACTCGTCAAGATCGGTGTCGCGATCAGTCACGGTCTCCACCCTTCTGTTGCGGTCCACCCGTCGAGCGACCCGATGCCTGCGAGGGTACGTGGCGGACGGCCCGTCGAGACTACTTCCCGCCGGACGCGTCAGGGGAAGGACCAGCCGGTGTCCGACAAATTCTCCGTACGGGTCGGACGGACGGCAGAATCGGCGGTGATGAGGACGATCGGGCGGTACCGGGTGGAGGACGTGCTGGGGCGCGGAGCCTTCGCCTCGGTCTACCTGGGCCACGACGACGAACTCGAGGTGGCGGTGGCGATCAAGCTGCTCGCTGACAACTGGGCCGCCGATCCTGAGGTCAGCGAGCGATTCCTCGCCGAAGCGCGACTACTGCGGCGCATCGCTGATCCACGGGTGGTGCGGGTCTACGACGTCGGTACGGCAGCCGCCGACCATGCGACACCACAGCCGTACTTCGTGATGGACCACGTGGCCGGTGGAACGCTGGCGGACCGGATCGGCTCGGCCACGCCGGAGGAGTCGTTGCACCTGTGCGCCGAGGGAGCCCGAGCCGTTCAGGTGCTGCACGACTGGGGCGTCATCCACCGTGACATCAAGCCAGGCAACCTCCTGGTCGACGACTCACGGCAGAAGCGGCGTGTGGTGGTGTCCGACCTCGGGACGGCCAAGGCCATGGCCGATGCGACCGGGATCACGATGACCATGGGCACCCCGGCCTACATGGCGCCCGAACAGGTGTTCTCCGAGGACGGTTTCGACCACCGAGCCGATGTGTACGCCCTGGGCGTGATGACGTACGTGATGCTGACCGGCGATCCGCCGTACCCGATCCGGTCGGTCGCCGACCTGGTTTCAGGCGCTGAACTGCCACCACCACCGCGGATCGCGGCCTCGCTCGGCCTCCCACTGGCCCTGGACGACCTGCTGGCCTCTGCCGTCGCGGTGGACCGGGCTGACCGTCCCGCATCGGCCGCCGAACTCGCCGAGCGGCTCGACCGGTTGCGTCCCGTCCCGGACGAGCCGCTGGCCGACCGGACACTGGTACGTCCGGCCATCACGATCCCCGGCGCGGTGCAGCTGGGCTCGGCGACCTCGCCCGGCACGCCCGATGAGGCCACCTCAAAGGCCCGGGAGCCCACGTTCCAGCCCAGGGACACGGCGATTCCCGCCGTGGCGTCGCCGCACCGGATCCCGGTGCCGATGGTGGTGCTGACCTCGTTGCTGCTGTGTCTACTGACGGCGGTCGTCACCTGGCTGCTGGTGCCCTGAACCGGCGGGCGCGCCGGTGGGGATCGGCCGGATGGTCAGGACCTGCGCGGCGCGGCCGACCGGACCCTGCTCGTCGTGCAGCACGGTCTGGGTGACGCCGACCCCGTCCGGCCCCAAGGTGGCGCTCGTGTCGAGGCCCACCCAGGGCCCGGCCGGGGTCCGCCACAGGTGCACGGTGAGGTCGGTGTTGGGGAACAGCCACTCCCTCGGGTCGACGCGGGCCGCAATGCCGTTCGCGGTGTCGACGAGCCGGAGGAAGTTGGCGAACTCGCTCGCCCCGGATCCTCCATCGGGAGTCGCCGGCAGGAGGGTGGTGTCGCTGCACAACCAAGCCAGACGGCGCTCGACGCCAGGCTCCGTGGCCGGGGCTGGAGTGACGTGCGCCTGCAGGCTGCGGATGAAGCCGCCCGGCCAGCTTGCCAGGCGCTGCATCAGCACGGTCGCCTCCGGCGAGGGATCGGCGGCGATCTCGGCGGGCCCGGGCATCGGCGCCGGTAGGTTGCCGGCGATCGCGGCGGTGTCGCCGACGGCCAGCCGCCAGGCCGAGGCACGCACCACGGGACGATCGGGGGAGGAGACGGTGGTCATCTCCGCCTCCACCAGTTCGATCGTGCGGCCGGGACGTACCGTCCGGCAGGTGATGCGGGTCTCCTCCAGCGGCATCAGGCCGAGGATCTCGTACGTGATCCGCCCGATCCGCAGATCCGGCCGTGGGGCGTGGGTCTCCAGCGCATGGGCGATCAGCCCGGCCACCGGGGCCATGTGCTGCTCATGGGCGTTCCACGCCCCCTGCACGTGCTCGGTGGGCCGCCAGGTGTTCTCTCCGGTCGGCTCGTAGTAGCTGCTGCTCGCCATGGGCGGAAGCGTACGGTCCGGGGAGCAGCTGCCTCTTGCGCCGGCCCGTCAGTTGTGGCGAAATTAGTCCGAGGCCGCCCGGCCCTCATGGAGGAGGAGCAAAGATGCGGTCTCGTCGTTCCCCGATGTGGTGCACCCTGGTCACGGTGCTCGGCGTGCTGTGCGGCCTGGCGGTGTCACCGGCGGGAACGACGCCGGCGCGGGCTGCTGAGCCGCAGACGTCGACCTATCAGGCCCAGGCGAACGACTTCTCCTCGATCTACCGGTTGGCCGGCGGGGTGTTGGCGGTTGACCGGGGCACGCCGACCGTGGTCCGGCACTGGTCGGGGACGGGGTGGACCGAGGTGCTCAGCGTTCCCGGGTCGGTCGCCGCCGAGATCCACCACACCGACGTGATCGTCGTCGGAGGCTTCGCGATCGACGGCACGGGAGCGGTCCACGCGGTGCCGGCGGACCGGGCCTACGCATCCTCGTACGGCGTTGTGTCGGGCACCGGCGTCTACACCCGGTTCTCCGACGGTGCGACCCGACAGGTGGTCACCGGACGCCCCGGGCGCCTGACCGACGACGGTCGCTACCTGGTCCGGACCGAGGACCGATCGGCGGTGAGGTACGACCTCGGCACGGGCGAGCGAACCGTCCTCACGGCCGAAGCGACCGGAGCGTTGGTGCCGTCGCTGGTCGGCGCTGGCGGGCGGGTCTGGTGGGTCAGCGCCGTCGGCACACCACGGCAGGTGTGCTCGGTGCCCTTGTCCGCGGCCGGGTCGACGGCGTGCACTCCAGCCGGATCGAACCTCGACGACTGTCTCGTCGGCGCCCAGCGGAGCGACAACCTCGACGGCACGTTCCTGCGCAGTGTCGGCGACGAGGCAGTGTGTCTTGAGGTCCTCAGGGCCAATCGCTACCGGATGGTGCGGCTGGCCGACGGGGTGGTGGTCACCGCGGAGTTCGCCGGAGATGTCACGGTCCATCGCCGCCAGCCGAGCCATCAGCCGGGTGCGGGCTTCGTCGTGGCCGGTGCCGACGGACGCGTCCGTCTGGTCGACGTCGATCCACGCACCGGCGAGAAGACCAACGCCGCCACCATTGATCGTCGGCTGCCAGCGGCCGTGGAGCGGGTGGTCGTCGACGGTACGACCCTGTGGACCGCCTATCGGACGTCCGACCCGACCGCCGACGAGTCAGTGATCTGGCGTCGTGAGCTCGGTGAGACCGCCGCGACCGCGGGGTCGTTCGTGGCGAGGGGGTCGACGGTGGCGGCGGCCGGGGGTCGCTACGCCGTGTCGACGAGCCTGCCGGTGGGACGGGCGGCATCGGAGACTGCTGCCGTCTTCGACGCCGACGGCCAGCAGATCAGGGGGCTGATCTGGGGCGTCACCTCGCTGTCGGGCGGCTACCTCCAGATCGCGGACGGCATGGTGATCAACCTGGATGGCAGTGCCGTCGACGGGCCCACCTCCTACGGCCCGTACGAGGGGGCGCGTCACGTCGTCACCGTGGCGGGGACGAAACAGCTCGTCGACCGGAACGGAGACGTGGCCACCGTGACTCTGCCCGCGACCCTGGGGCCCTTGAGCCAGGTGCATGGTCCTTGGGTGCAGGGGCAGTCCGGGTCGTGGAACAGCGTGACCGGCAAGCTCGTACCCGGTGGCGGCCAACTCGGCGACGGATATCGGGTCGCCACCGACGGCACGTGGCTGGACCTCGCCTCCGGAGCGACCCAGCGGTGGCTGCCCATCGGCACTTCCGCGGCCTCCATCGTTGCGGTCACCGGCAGAACGGTGGTGTGGCGTGCCGCAACGGGGACGGTCAACTCCACGACGATCCCGGCCGCGCCGCTGCCGCCGCCCCGGCTCATCGACGCGGCTGACACCGGCGTACTCGACCTGTCCACCGGCGCGCCGTGGGCCGTGCGGCTGCAAGCCACCCGCGCCGTCAAGGCAGGAGTGGTCGAAATCTGGGACGGATCGACTCTGGTGCGCTCGCTGCCGACGCCAGTGGCGGCACGCGGCGTGATTGGACAGATCCGCTGGGACGGCGTGCGGGCCGATCGGACGAAGGTGATGAGCGGGATCTACCGATGGACGTTGCGGGTTGCTGCTGCTGACGGCAGCGGACAGGTCACCCGGGCGGACGGCACCGCTGGCATCAGTGGTTGGGTGACGGTGCGGCGCTCACCGGTCGACCCGCCGATCTGGAGCTACTACGAGAAGAGTCTCGCGCCGCACCAACGGGAGAAACTGGGCGCCCAGGTCAGCCAGACGCGGTGCGGTCTCCCGGACCAGGGGTGCGAGGTCGTCTTCGCCGGCGGCACCATGACCTGGACCAAGCAGGCCGGTGGGGCCCTGGTGATCGGTGGCATCCGGACCGTGTGGAACAACCATGGCGGGATGACGGGTCGACTGGGTGCGCCACAGAACTCCGAGATGTGCGGCGACCACCACGGCCGAGGTTGTCTCCAGGAGTTCGCAGGCGGGGCGATCGGGTGGACCTCGGCGTCCAAGGGGCATCCGGTCTGGGGCGCCATCGGGACCCTGTATCGCAGAGGGTTCGGTGGGGGGAGCGGACATGGGATCCTCGGCCTGCCGACCACCGACGAGCGGTGCACCCTGGTGCGGAAGGGTTGCTACCAGATCTTCACCAACGGCAACATCCACTACTCGCCGGCGACCGGTGCCCACTGGACGACCGGCGCGATCCGGAGCAAGTGGAAGTCGTACGGGTGGGAGCGATCCCGACTCGGATACCCGAAGACCAATGAAGTGTGCGACCTCGTCAACTTCAACCAGACCTGTGTCCAGGACTTCGAAGGGGCACGCATCATCTGGAGCCATCGCGGTGGGGCCCATGCGCTGTGGGGGGCGATCCGCACGCGCTACCGGGCCATGGGCGGCGAGACCGGTCCGGTGTGGTGGTACCCGACGACCGACGAGCGGTGCGGCCTCGTACGGAAGGGGTGTTACCAGACCTTCAACGAGTTCAAGATCCACTGGAGCTCTCGCAGCGGAGCCCATTCCACCAGCGGTGCCGTCCAGAAGCGCTGGGCCTCGCTGGGCTGGGAACGGGGACGTCTCGGCTACCCGACCAGTGAGCTGATCGTGCTGCCGCGCTCGCGCTACGTCCAGCACTTCGAGGGCGGCAGCATCACCATGGACGACCGTGGCCGGACCACGGTGAGCTACTCCTGAGGACCGTCGCGACACCGACGCCTTCCACGCGGGTGCAGGGAACGGGCGCCGATCATGGCAGACTGCGCAGTGTCGGCGTCCGCCACGGCGGCCTTCCCGCACCGACAGCCCGCCGAGCAGGTGGACGGGCATTCTGAACTGAACTGCACTGAGTCCCGTGTGAGCCTGGGAGGCCGGACATGTCCGTGATCGTGGTTGGCTATTCCGACAAGCCTGAGGGGACGGCGGCCCTGGCCAAGGCGATCGAGGAAGCCACGACACGGCACTCCCAGCTGGTCGTCGTCCACACCTTGGCGACGCCTGAGGAGGTCACCGGGCTGGCCGAGCAGCTGGCTCGGACCGGTTTGGAGCACCAGGTACGGCTCGCCCCCGACCCCCACGACCCGGCGGATGAGGTGCTCGCCTGCGCCGAGCGGCTCGACGCCGAATTCATCGTGATCGGCCTGCGGCGCCGCTCCCCGGTGGGGAAGTTGTTGCTCGGCAGCAATGCCCAGCGGGTGCTTCTCGACGCGGCGTGCCCGGTGCTGGCGGTGAAGGCATCCTGACCCGTCGTCGACCTGGTCACCGCCGTCTGCGGTGAGCCCGGCTTCGGTTCCTTGTCCCGGCGTGGCAGAATACCTGCGTGGCCACTGCTTGACAGCCTGTGGGCGGTGCCATGCCCTCATCGACATGCATCTTGCTGCCGTGTCTTCGGATGCGACGGCCCGTCACCCGAGAGGTTCTTTGTGACATCCCTGCATTCCTCCGTCGATCCCACTCGTTCCGGCGATCAGCAGGGGCGACCGCCGACGGGAGGAGGGCCAGTGTTGGCTGCTGCGTCGAGTGCGGCGCGGGTGACCCAGCCGGCTCCAGAGGCTGATGAAGCGGTCACGCCGGCCCGCAAGTCTCCGGCGAAGAAGACTGCCGCCAAGAAGGCGCCGGCCAAGTCGGCCGCAGAGAAGACCGCCAAGAAGGCCCCGGCGAAGAAGACCGCCGCCAAGAAGGGCACGGCCGCGGAGACCCAGGTCACCGCGACGCTCGAGGGCGACGAGGTGGTGCTGACCGTCGGTGGCAAGAAGCGCAGCCTTGACGACGTCGACGAGAACAGCTTCGACTCCGAGTCGGAGGCCGAGCTCGAGAAGGAGCTCGTCGAGGAGTCGGGCGGCTTCACCCTGTCGAACGACGACGACACCGATGAGCCGGAGCAGCAGGTCATGGTGGCCGGCGCCACCGCCGACCCGGTGAAGGACTACCTGAAGCAGATCGGCAAGGTCGCGCTGCTGAACGCCGAGCAGGAGGTCGAACTCGCCAAGCGGATCGAGGCCGGCCTGTTCGCCGATGAGCGGATGGCGGACTCGACCACCAAGATCAAGCCGTCACAGCTCGACGACTTCGAGTGGATCGCCGAGGACGGGCGCCGCGCCAAGAACCACCTGCTGGAGGCCAACCTCCGTCTGGTGGTCTCGCTGGCCAAGCGCTACACCGGCCGCGGCATGCTCTTCCTCGACCTGATCCAGGAGGGCAACCTCGGCCTGATCCGCGCGGTCGAGAAGTTCGACTACACCAAGGGCTACAAGTTCTCGACCTACGCGACCTGGTGGATCAAGCAGGCCATCACCCGCGCCATGGCCGACCAGGCCCGGACCATCCGGATCCCGGTGCACATGGTCGAGGTCATCAACAAGCTCGCCCGCGTCCAGCGCCAGATGCTGCAGGACCTCGGTCGCGAACCCACCCCGGAGGAGCTCGCCAAGGAGCTCGACATGACCCCGGAGAAGGTCGTCGAGGTACAGAAGTACGGCCGCGAGCCGATCTCGCTGCACACCCCGCTGGGCGAGGACGGCGACTCCGAGTTCGGCGACCTGATCGAGGACTCCGAGGCTGTCGTACCGGCCGATGCCGTCAGCTTCACGTTGCTGCAGGAGCAACTGCACGACGTGCTCGACACGCTCTCGGAGCGGGAGGCCGGCGTGGTGTCGATGCGCTTCGGCCTGACCGACGGCCAGCCGAAGACGCTCGACGAGATCGGCAAGGTGTATGGCGTGACGCGTGAGCGGATCCGTCAGATCGAGTCCAAGACCATGTCGAAGCTGCGTCACCCGTCACGGTCGCAGGTGCTGCGGGACTACCTGGACTGATCAACCACTGACGTACGGCTCCGGCCCGGCACCTGCGAGGTGTCGGGCCGGAGCCGTTTCCGCCGCGAACCAGGTCCGGTCCGTCAGGACGAGCGGGAGAGCTCCCGGGCAACATGGGAGCGGGCATGCTCGATCGCAGCGTCGAGATCGGTGAACAGGTGGCGCTGGTGCCGGAGTGCCGCCAGGACACCAACCCGCCGTAACAGGACCTCGTGTCCCTCCTGGACGCCCTTGATGAGCACGGTGACCCCACGTGACTCGAGGCGTTGCACGATCTCCGACAAGACGCGGGCACCGGTGGCGTCGAGGAGCTCGAGCTGTGACATGCGCAGTACGACGACGAAGACACCATCGAGCCCGGTGACCAACTCGTGGACCCGCTCGGCCCCGACGAAGAAGAGTGGACCGTCGATTGCGACCACGGCGATCCGTTCGTCGCCGGGCTGCGTTTCGCCGGTGATCGTCTCCCGCCGGACACGGGTCGCGCGGGCCAGGCCGCGGAGCGCGAAGACTCCCGCCACCACGACGCCGATCACGACGGCGACGATCAGATCCACCGAGATCGTCACGATCGCGGTCACCACGTAGGCGATGGCATCGGCACGGGTCGAGCGCAGGATCGACCGGGCGGCGCTGAGGGAGATCATCCGGAGTGCGGTGACCATCAGCACCCCGGCCAGTGCCGCGAGCGGGATCCGGCCGACGGGCGCGGAGAGCAGCATGATGATGACCAACAGCACCAGGGCGTGGGTGACCGCGGCGAGGCGGGTCCGGCCGCCGGAGCGGATGTTGACCGCGGTACGGGCGATGGCGCCGGTTGCGGGCATGCCGCCGAAAAGGCCGGCAGCGATCGAGGCAAAGCCCTGGCCGACCAACTCGCGGTCCGGCTCGTACGTGCCGCTCTCGGTCATCGACGCGGCCACCCTGGCCGAGAGCAACGACTCGATGGCCGCCAGGGCGGCGACGGTCAGTGCTGGCACCAGAAGGTGCGACACCAGCGCCGGAGTCACCACGGGGAGTGTGGGCATCGGCAGCGAGGCAGGCAGCGAACCGATGGTGCGCAGGGGATTGGGCACCACTGCTGCCACGACGGTCACGATGACGATCCCGACCAGTGATCCGGGGATGGCACGGTGGATCCGGGGCAGGCCGAGCATGCAGGCAGCGACGACGGCGACCGCGCCGAGGGCCCACGCGAGGTGGGCCGGGTCGGCCGTCGCGAACGAGGTGACGGCGGTCGCCACCACACTGGTGTGGCCGGCAGTCGCCTCATGGGCGGCGGTGATGAGAGGGACCTGTTGCAGGAAGATGATGACGCCGATCCCGACCGTGAAGCCCTCGATCACCGGCCACGGGATCACCGACACGGTTCGCCCGAGTCGCAGCACCCCGGCGACCAGAACGATCGCGCCGGCCATCAGGGTGAGCAGGGCGAGGGCGCCGAGGCCCTGGTCCTGGACGATGGGGGCAAGGACGACCACCATCGCCCCGGTCGGGCCCGAGACCTGGACGGGGGATCCGCCGAAGACGGCGGCGACGATCCCGGCGACGATGGCGGTGACGATGCCGGCGGCCGGGCCGGCACCGGACGAGATGCCGAACCCCAGGGCCAGCGGGAGTGCGACCACCCCGACGGTGAGCCCGGCCACCAGGTCGCCCCGCCAGGTGCGGCGGAGGTCGCGGTAGTCGACGGGACGAGGCACCAGTCGGGTGATGTGCCGAACGACGGTCGACCGGGACGCGTTCACAGGAGCTCGCCCTCAGTGGATCGCCGGCAGGTCGGCGACCTCGTCGAGTCGCTGACCATCGGCGGTGACGATCTGCACCAGGAGCGCACGGGCGGACCGCAGCAGGTCAGCGACCTCAGGCCAGGCCAGCCGGTAGTGGACGTGACTGCCGCGGCGCTCGGCGACGACCAGACGATTGCGCCGTAGGACGGCCAGGTGCTGGGAGAGGTGGGAGGTCTCCAGTCCGGTGAGTTCGGTGAGCTCGCCGACGGTGTGCTCGGCTCCGTCGGCCAGGATTTCCAGGACCCGGACCCGGAACGGGTGTGACAGTCCTTTGAACAGACCGGCCTTCACCTCGTAGAGAGGCTTCTGACTGTTGCTGAACGGCATGATGAAATCATCAAGTCAGCAACTCGCGCGTCCGGCTCCGTCCCACCCAACGGACAAGAGCGTGGTGCCTTGCGAGGTCTGGCCCGGCAAGTCCGGTGTGTGGTTGGCTGGGGCATGGCCGATGCGCGGGCGAGCGAACTGCAGCGGCAGTACGGGATCACGGTGTCGAGTCTGGGGACCGAGCTGTTCGACGGCGCCGGTGTCACCAAGGGGGAGTTGCTCGACTACCTGGAGGCCATGGCCGACCAACTGGTGCACGAACTGACGGCGCGGCCGTTGTCAGTGGTCCGTGCGCGGCCGGGGTCGGCACCGTTCATGCAGAAGAACCTCCCGCCCTCGGCGCCCGACTGGATCCCGACCCACGGGCAGTGGTCGCACGCCTCGCAACGAGAGGTGCGCTATCCGCTGGTCGAGCAGCCTCGAACCCTCCTCTGGCTGGGCAACCAGCGCGCTGTCGAGTTCCATCCGGCCCGCTGGCGGCTGGGACAGCAGGCGTGTGACGAACTCATCCTCGACCTCGATCCACCGTCGTCCGGCGACAGCGATGCCGACTTCGCCCGCTCGGCTGCGGCAGCCAGCCTGGTGCATCGCGCCCTGGAGACCCACGGCCTCGCAGCGCAGGTGAAGACCAGCGGTGCCAAGGGCGTCCACGTCGTGGTGCCGTTGCTGCCGACACCGTACGAGGATGTCGCGGCGGCCACCCGCGCGCTCGCCCAGCAGGCCGCCGATCTCGACCCGGAGCTGGCGACCACCGAGTTCATGAAGGACCGGCGGGGCAGCCGGGTGTTCGTGGACGCGACGCGGGTCGGCGGGGCGACCCTGGCCTGCGCCTGGAGTCCCCGTGCGCGGCCGGGCCTGCCGGTCTCCTATCCACTCGGCTGGGCCGAGCTCGCCGAGGCGCGGCCGAGTGCCTTCACCATCCGTACGGTCCCCGGCCTGGTGGGGGCCGACGACCCGTGGTGCGCGGGCCGGCCGGATCCGCAGCGACTTCCGGACGCTCTCGTGGCCGAGGGACACACCATTCCGGTGGCGAGAGTCGCGGCGATGCACGAGGGTCTCCGGCGCAAGCGGGAGCGTGCCGATCGCGAGAACTCCTGAGTCACGTCCAGTCGGGGGCGGTCCCGCGGCCACTACAGTGGGTGACGTGACCGACAATCCCCAGGATGGTCTGCGCATCGGAACCACCGAGCGCGAGGAGGCGGTACGCCTGCTGCGGCAACAGGCTGACGCCGGACGGCTCGACACCGAGGAGCTCGCTGCTCGCGCCGACCGGGCTCGTGCCGCGCGGACCCGGGCCGACCTGCAGCCCATCTTCGCTGATCTGCCGGTAGACCTTCCCGCGGTCGAGGCCGCCACCTTTGCCCCGTACCCGGGAAGCAGTCCGTACGGCCCGACGGTCGATGAGCATGCCCAGCTGCAACCCCTTGCCCAGCCCTCGGGAGCGCCGGTGCCGGTGAGCGACGATCGGCAGGAGACCTCTCCGACGACCAAGCGCATCGGCGGGATGGTGATCGCGCTGCTCTGGCCCGCGGCGATCCTGCTCAACATCGTCTTCGGATGGAACCTGTGGTGGCTGTTCCTGATCCCGATCTTCGCCACCGGCTGGATCGGCTACGCCTTCGGCCTGTGGAGCCGCCCCGACGGGCACCACGACGAACGCGACCGGCGCCGCGAACTGCGCGACGAACGCCGGAGGGACCGGGACGAGCGCCGCCACGGATGGCACGACTGACGGGATCATCGGGCCGCCTCACGGGGTCAGGCAGTACCGTGGGCAGGTGAGCACACCGGGCGACGACCAGTTGCGCATCGGCAACGCCGAACGGGAGAACGCCGAACGGCTGCTGCGGGGGCAGGCGAGTGAGGGCCGCCTCGACGCCGATGAACTTGCTGACCGCCTCGCCACGGTCCGGGGCGCGCGGACCCGTGCCGATCTGCAGCCGGCCTTCGCTGATCTCCCTGTTGACGTGCCGCCGGCGGAAACCACTGAGGCCTTCGCTCCGTACCCGGGCGCCGACCCGTACGGAACGGCCGATCCGTACCGAAGCAGCAGCCCGTACGGCGCTGCAACTCCCACCGGGGCCGAAGCCGTGCCCACCGTCTCCGGGGAAGTCACCTCACGCCGGCGAAGCGACTCTGTCTGGGATCGGCTGGGGCGGCTGGGGATCGGGGTCGTGCCACTGATCTGGATCGCGGTGGTCGCTCTGAACTGGATCGGGCACTGGCGACTGTGGCCGCTGTGGATCATCGCGGCAGCGGTGACCTGGTGGATCCCGACGTGGCGCCGCCAGCAGCAACGAGACGACGACTGAGGTCCCGACGTCCGGGGTCCCGAGCGAAGTCAAGGGCCGCCGGCGATGGCGTCCCAGGACGGAACGAGCCCGGGCCGATCGTCGGCCCGGGCTCGCGCATGTCGAGGTGTGGCGGTCAGCCGATCCGGTGCGACTCGTCGTGGATCTCGAGCGCGACCTGCTTGAGCTTGTCGCTGTGCTCCTTGCCGTGGTGCGCACAGAAGAGGAGCTCCCCGGTGGGCATCGTCACCTTCACGTAGGCCTGGGCTCCGCAACGATCGCAGCGATCCGCTGCGCTCAAGGCGGCGTTGTCGATGGTGGTGGTGCTCACGCTGGGCCCCTTTCTCCTCCGGTCAAGTCGGGCACCTCTCCTGACGTCGTGGGTCTCGGTTCGGCTCCCGCTCTCTCCAACCACCGGCGCCACCGGTTTGTTCCCACGACGTCCGGGGCTGTGCCCGGGCGGTGAGTCCGGGGAGGATTCGTGCCCCGCGGCCGGTTCCCCTCACCTGACTCACCCTCGAGACTACCTGCCGGTACCGAACGACCTGCGTCATTTCCGTTCTGTGGCGGGAGCCGGTGTCGAACCGTGACACGTCTCACTCCGGTGACTGCGTGCGGGGTCGCCCGCCACCGGCGCCACGCCGGGCACGACCCGTGTCGTACGGTCCTCCGGCGGGTGGCACGACGTAGTCTCACGGGGTGCCACCCCAGCAGTCCTCCGACTATGAAGCGCGCCACCTCCTGGTCCTCGAAGGACTGGAGGCGGTCCGCAAACGACCGGCGATGTACATCGGGTCCACCGACACCCGGGGACTGATGCACTGCCTCTGGGAGATCATCGACAACGCGGTCGACGAGGCGCTCGCCGGCTTCGGTGACCTGATCGAGGTGACCCTGCGCGCCGATGGCGGCATCTCTGTGGTGGACCATGCCCGCGGCATTCCGGTCGACAAGGAGCCGCGGACGGGTCTGAGCGGTGTCGAGGTCGTCTTCACCAAGCTGCATGCCGGAGGCAAGTTCGGCGCTGGGTCGTACAACGCCACCGGAGGCCTGCACGGCGTCGGCTCGTCGGTGGTCAATGCGCTGTCGTCGCGGCTCGACGTCGCCGTCACCCGGAACTCGGTGGTGTGGGGCATGTCGTTCCGTCGAGGTGTTCCCGGCACCTTCGACGGTGAGGGCCCGCGGGCGAGGTTCAGCCCGGGCGGGGAGCTCCACAAGGTGGGCAAGGCGAAGCGTGGCGCTTCGGGGACCACCGTGACGTACTGGCCCGACCGGGAGATCTTCCTCATCGACGCCGAACTCAGTTGGGACTACCTCGTCAACCGGGCTCGTCAGACCAGTTTCCTGGTGCCCGGCATCACGCTGCAGCTGCGTGACGAGCGTGGGGCTGAGCCGGTGGAGGAGAGCTTCCGGCACGACGGCGGAATCACCGAGTTCTGCGACTTCCTCTCGACCGGGGACCCGGTCACCGAGGTGCTGCGGCTGCAGGGACACGAGACCTTCACCGAGACCGTCCCCATGCTCGACGACGACGGCAACATGACCCCGACCGACGTCGAACGCGACCTCGAGGTCGATGTGGCACTGCGGTGGGGGACCGGGTACGACACGGTCACGCGCTCCTTCGTGAACGTGATTGACACCGCCAAGGGCGGTACGCACGTCGCCGGGTTCGAACGGGGCCTGACCAAGGCTGTCACCAAGTCACTCGAGGGCACCCGGTTGCTCAAGTCGGGCGACGAGATCGTCAAGGACGACGTGCTGGAAGGCATGACCGCCGTGGTGACCGTGCGGCTGGCCGAGCCGCAGTTCGAGGGACAGACCAAGGAGGTGCTGGGTACTCCGGCGGCCTCACGGATCGTGGCCAAGGTCATCGAGTCCGAGCTCGGCGGGTTCCTGTCGAGCACGAAGGGTGCGGCCAAGGCCCAGGCGCGGCAGCTGTTGGAGAAGGTGGTTTCGGCTTCTCGGACCCGGGTCGCGGCACGGCAGCACAAGGAGGCACAGCGTCGCAAGACCGCTCTGGAGTCGTCGTCACTGCCGGCCAAGCTGGTCGACTGCCGCAGCACCGATGGTGAACGCTCGGAGCTGTTCATCGTGGAGGGTGACTCCGCTCTGGGGACGGCGCGGCTGGCGCGTGACTCGGAGTTCCAGGCGCTGTTGCCGATCCGGGGCAAGATCCTCAATGTGCAGAAGGCCTCGGTCGGCGACATGCTGAAGAACGCTGAGTGCGCTTCGATCATCCAGGTGGTCGGTGCGGGATCGGGTCGGACCTTCGACCTGGAACAGGCCCGTTACGGCAAGATCATCTTCATGGCCGATGCCGATTCCGACGGGGCCCACATCCGTTGCCTGCTGGCGACCCTGTTCTTCCGCTACATGCGTCCGCTGGTCGAGGCGGGGCGGGTGTACACGGCGGTTCCACCCCTGCACCGGTTCGAGCTGACCAATCCGAAGAAGGGTATGGACCGCTACATCTACACCTACAACGACGCCGAGTACCAGCGGAAGGCTGCCGAGCTCACCAAGAAGGGGTTGAACTTCAAGGAACCCCAACGCTACAAGGGGCTGGGCGAGATGGATGCCGACCAGCTCGCCGAGACGACCATGAACCCGCGCCATCGCACCCTGCGCCGGATGACCGTGGACGACGCCCTGCTCGCCGAGACCACCTTCGAGATGTTGATGGGCAATGACGTCGGGCCCCGAAAGGAATTCATCATCGACGGGGCCTACGCCCTCGACGCCGACCGCATCGACGCCTGACCGCCCATCCTGATCGACCTGAAAAGCCGTACAGCAGAAGGAATCCGGACACTCCCACCATGGCCCGCCGCAAGAGCACCCAGGTCGAACCCGACGACTTCATCGAGCGCATCGTCGACATCTCCGTCTCCGACGAGATCCGGGAGTCCTACCTGGAGTACGCCTACTCGGTGATCTATGCCCGCGCGTTGCCCGATGCGCGCGACGGCCTGAAGCCGGTGCAGCGCCGGATCCTCTACACCATGGACGACATGCGGCTGCTGCCCGACCGGGGACATGTCAAGTGTGCGCGGGTCGTCGGTCAGGTGATGGGTCTGCTGCACCCGCACGGTGACGGGGCGATCTACGACGCCCTGGTACGCACTGCCCAGGCCTGGTCGATGCGCCTGCCCCTGGTCGACGGTCACGGGAACTTCGGATCTCCCGACGCGGGGCCGGCCGCGATGCGTTACACCGAGTGCCGGATGGCCCCGGCGGCGCTGGCGATGACCGGTGACCTGGACTCCGACACCGTTGACTTCCGCCCGAACTACGACGGCAAGGAGGTCGAACCGGCGGTGCTGCCGGCGGCTTTCCCCAACCTGCTCGTCAACGGAGCTGCGGGCATCGCCGTCGGCATGGCCACCAACATGGCTCCGCACAACCTGGTTGAGGTGGTCCAGGGGCTGCGGCACCTGTTGAAGCACCCGAACGCCGGGCTCGACACCATCATGCGGTTCATCCCAGGACCGGATCTGCCGACCGGGGGCAAGATCATCGGTCTGGAGGGCATCGCCGATGCCTACGCCAGCGGCAAGGGATCCTTCCGGATCCGTGCCACCACGCGGATCGAGCAGGTCTCCCCGCGGCGCAAGGGCATCGTGATCACCGAACTCCCGTACGGTGTCGGCCCGGAGAAGGTGATCGAGCAGATCAAGAACCTCGTCGGGACGAAAAAGCTGCAGGGCATCGCCGACCTGAAGGATCTGACCGACCTCACCAACGGCACCCGTCTCGTCGTCGAGGTGAAGAACGGATTCAACCCCGAGGCCCTCACCGAGCAGTTGTTCAAGTTGACCAAGCTCGAGGACTCCTTCTCCATCAACGCGGTCGCGCTGGTGGAGGGGCAGCCTCGGACCCTGGGACTGCTGGAGCTGATGCAGGTCTACCTCAAGCATCGGCTCGAAGTGGTGCTGCGGCGCTCCACGTTCCGCCGTGGAAAGGCGCAGGATCGACTGCACCTGGTCGAAGGCCTGTTGCTGGCCATCGTCGACATCGATGACGTGATCGCCATCATCAGGTCCTCCGACGACGCTGCCGCCGCCCGGACCCGGTTGATGGAGGTCTTCGACCTCACCGAGGTGCAGACGAACTACATCCTCGACATGCCGTTGCGACGCCTCACCAAATACTCCCGGATCGAACTGGAGTCCGAGCGGGACGATCTGCTGGCCCGGATCGCCGAGCTCAGCGAAATCATCGAGAACGACGACCGGCTCCGGAGCGTGGTGGGCGATGAGCTGGCCGAAGTGGCCAAGCAGCACGGAACCCCACGTCGTACGGTGTTGCTCGCGTCGTCCGGCGCGCCGCAACTCGCCGCCTCGGCGACGCCGCTCGAGGTGGCGGACGATCCGTGCTGGGTGCTGCTGTCGGCCACCGGACTGGTGGCCCGCACCGACAGCGCCGATCCGTTGCCGGCCAGCAGTTCCCGGGCCTCCCACGACGTGATCACCTCGGCCGTCCGGGCGACGGCACGAGCCAGTGTCGGAGTCCTGACCGACCAGGGCCGACTCGTTCGGATCAATGTGATCGACCTGCCGACGGTGCCGATCACCGCCCAGGCCCCGCACCTGGCCGGAGGGGTGCAGCTGTCGGAGTTGATCATGCTCGAGAAGGGGGAGCGGGCCATCGGCCTGACGACACTCACCGGCGAGGGGCTGGGGCTGGCCCTCGGCACCCGCCACGGTGTTGTCAAGCGCGTCAACCCGGAGGTGCTCGGCAAGGACGCCTGGGAGGTGATCCGGCTCGACGACGGCGATGCCGTGGTCGGTGCGCTGGAGTTGACCGACGAGTCGGTGGAGTTGGTGTTCGTCACCAGCGACGCGCAGTTGTTGCACTTTGCTGCCGGGGCCGTGCGGCCGCAGGGGCGCTCGGGCGGCGGCGTGGCCGGCATCAAGCTCGCGGCCGGCGCCGAGGTCGTCTTCTTCGGTACCGCACCGTCCGACGATGCGGTCGTCGTGACCATCGCCGGGTCCGCCGATGCCCTGCCCGGCACGGATGCGGGCACGGTGAAGGTGGCGCCGTTCAGTGAGTTCCCCGGCAAGGGGCGGGCCACCGCCGGCGTGCGGTGCCATCGGTTCCTGCGCGGCGAGGACCAGTTGATGCTTGCCTGGGTCGGGCCGCAGCCGGCGCTGGGCGCAGCCGCCAGCGGCAGCCCGGTGGACCTGGGCCCGGCTGACGGCAAACGGGACGGATCCGGTCGACCAGGCTCACAGCCGGTGATCGGCATCGGCACCGGAGCGGAACGACCCTGAGACGACCGGTCCGACGCGCGGGGTGGGCGCCACAGCTTCGGAGTGCAAGGATGGCAGGACACAGCCACCGTGGGTGACTGACGACCGGGAAGGTGGCAGACATGGATCTCCAGGAACTGGCTCGTCGCAGTTGGCCGTGGGTCCTGGCCCGAGGCATCCTCGTTCTCCTGTTCGGGATCGCGATTCTGGTGTGGCCGGCGAAATCGCTGGAGGTCATCGCGATCGTCTTCGGCATCTACGCGCTGATCGACGGCCTCGCCTCGGTGGTGACCTCGATCATGGCCCGCGGGGTCGATGGCGCACAGCGCTGGATCGTCGGCCTGTTCGGTGGTCTGCTCGCCCTCTTCGGCCTGATCGCGATCATCCACCCCGGATCGCTGCTGGTGGCTCTCAGCTTCGTCTTCGCCTTCTGGGCCTTGGTGTTCGGTGTCGAACGGATCGTGCAGGCGTTCCAGCTCAAGGGCCGGTCCTCGGGTTGGGGTTGGGTGCTCGGCTCCGGTGTCCTGACCGTGCTCGTCGGTCTGGTGCTGGCCTTCTGGCCCGACATCGCCGTGGTCACCCTGGCCGTGGTGATCGGGGTCGGCACCCTGCTCTCCGGCGTGGTCATGATCATCTCGGCGCTGGCGCTGCGCTCCGCGTCCCGCCGTACGACCACCATCGAGTCCACCGCCGACATCATTGACGAGGCAAACTGAATGTGGGGAGATCGATGACCGACCTGGAGCCGTTCGCCGACCTGTTGGCGGCCAACCGCGAGTTCGCGGCCGGATTCACCGGGGGTGAGCAGTTCGACGGTCTCGCACACTCGGGCCTCGGTCTCCTGACCTGCATGGATTCCCGGATCGAGCCGCTCGGCATGGTCGGGCTCCGCATCGGCGATGCCAAGATCATCCGCTCTCCCGGGGGCCGGCTCAGTGACGACGCGATGCTGGGGATGATTCTCGGCGTCGCACTGCTCGGGGTCACCCGGATCATGGTCATCCAGCACACCCGGTGTGCGATGGCCCAGGACGACGCCGCGATCCGCCGCGCGGCGATGGACAAGAGCGGCGTGGACCTGGGTGCGCTCCGCATCGGCGCCTTCCCCGACCAGATGGCCGCGGTACGCCACGACGTCATCCGGCTGCGCCAGGAACCGCTGGTCAGCAACGGAGCCAGCGTCGCCGGGTTCGTCTATGACGTGGACTCGGGGCTGCTCACGCCCGTGGAGGATTGACCGGTCTCGACACGCTCGCTTCGCTCGCTACTCGACCGGCGTTGGTCGCGTGTCGAGATCAGAGTGGTCTCGACCTGCTCGCTTCGCTCGCTGCTCGACCAGCGTGAGTGTGCGTTCGATTCAGAAGTCGAAGTCGGTGTCGCGGAACTCCCCGGGGCGCCGGTCTGTGGCCGTCTCCTCGACGCCGCGTAGTTCAACCCGGCGGATCTTGCCGCTGATCGTCTTCGGGAGCTCGGAGAACTCGAGTCGACGGACCCGCTTGAACGGTGAGAGTTGTTCCCTGCAGTGGCTGAGGATGGCGCGGGCGGTCTCGGCGGTGGGCTCCCAACCGGCCGCCAGGACGACGTACGCCTTCGGGACCGCCAACCGTACGGGATCCGGTGCCGGGACGATGGCGGCCTCGGCGACGGCCGGATGTTCGATCAGGACCGATTCGAGCTCGAACGGGCTGATCTTGTAGTCGCTGGACTTGAACACGTCGTCGGCCCGGCCGACATAGGTCAGGTAGCCGTCGGCATCGCGCGACACCACGTCACCGGTGTGGTAGACGCCGCCGCGGAAGGCGTGGTCGTTGAGTTCCTCATTGGGCTGGTCCGGGGTGTCGTAGTACCCGGTCATCAGCGGCAAGGGCCGCGGGTCGAGCCGGAGGCACAGCTCGCCCTCGGTCGCCGACTCCGCACCGGTGGCAGGATCGACCAGCACCGGGTCGAAGCCGGGAAGGGGTTGGCCCATCGAGCCCAGCTTCAGGGGCTGACCGGGCGGATTCGCCACCTGGGCCGAGGTCTCGGTCTGGCCGTACCCGTCGCGAATCGTGATGCCCCAGGCGCGTTCGACGGTGGCGATCACCTCAGGATTGAGGGGCTCACCGGCGGACAGGCATTCCCGCAACGAATGGGAGGCCGACCCCAGGTCGGCCTGCACCAGCATTCGCCACACGGTCGGCGGCGCACAGAAGGTGGTCACCTTGATCCGCCCGAGCAGCTCCAGCAATGCCGGAGCGGAGAAGCGGACGTAGTTGAACACCACCACCGTCGCCCCCGCGAGCCAGGGCGCGAAGAGGTTGCTCCAGGCGTGCTTGGCCCAGCCCGGGGAGGAGATGTTCAGATGCACGTCGCCGGGCCGCAGCCCCTGCCAGTACAGGGTGGACAGGTGCCCGATCGGGTACGACACCGCGGTGTGACGGACGAGCTTCGGTAGCGAGGTCGTCCCTGAGGTGAAGTAGAGCAGCACGGCATCCTCGGCGGCGGTCCGGGCGCCGGGAACCTCGGGGTCGTTCCGGTCCTGATGTGCTGGCAGTTCCTGCCAGGCCAGGGGATCCACACCCTCGGCGAGCTCACCGTGGTGCACCAGTTGGCACCGGTCGGCGAGTCCGCCGAACTTGGCCGCATCGGTGCCGTGGGCGATCACCATGCTGACCCGGCCCCGGGTGACGCGATCGGCGATGTCGGTGGGGGAGAGCTGTGGCGTGGCCGGGATCGTGACGATCCCGTACCGGAGTGCGCCGAGCATCACCTCCCAGAGCATCGGCGTGTTGCCGAGGACCAGCATCATCGTGTCGCCGGGCCGCAGGCCACGTGCGGCGAGCCAGTTCGCCATCGTCGCGGCGCGTGCGGACAGCTCGGCGAAGGTGAGTGAGGCCTGGGACCCGTCCTCCTCGACGACCACCAGGGCGTCCTGGTCGCCCCGCTCCGCGGCCAGCCCGTCGAACCAGTCGGTGACGAAGTTGTAGGTCTCCGGGCGCGGCCACGAGAAGGCTGCCCGGGCAGCGGCCAGGTCGTCGCGATGCTCGACCAGCAGGTCGCGAGCTGCCCGAACCTCGGGGTGCAGGGCAGCGGCAGGTCCCGGGCTCGTGGTCATCATCGTCCTCCTGATGGGTGCCTCAGTGCGTCGTTGCTCACTCTAGGTCCGTCGGTGCCCCGGCGTCAGGGTTCCAGCGGCTAGGCTGGCGCGGTGAACCCTCCGGCGCCGCCCAGCAGCAGCGGCCCCCGAGGCCGGGCGGCCGCGGACCTCCCACCGGGTTACCCGGTCGAGTGGGAGGCTGATGTGCTGCTGTCCGACGGTCACACCGCGCATCTGAGGCCGGTCCGGCCCGACGACGCCGAGGAGCTGGTTCGCTTCTATGCCCGGGTGTCGGCGGAGTCGAAGTACCTGCGGTTCTTCGCCCCGTACCCCCGGCTGTCACGGACCGACGTGGAGCGCTTCACGGTCGTTGACTACCACGACCGGGTCGCCCTGGTCATCACCCTGGCCGACGAGATGATCGCGATAGGCCGGTACGACCGGGTGGCCGCCCAGCAGGCGGAGGTCGCCTTCCTGGTCGAGGATGCCCACCAGGGCAGGGGAATCGCGCAGCTGCTGCTGGAGCATCTGGCCGAAGCCGCCCGGGAGCGTGGCATCACCAAGTTCGTGGCCGAGGTCCTGCCGCAGAACCGTCGCATGGTCAACGTGTTCACCGATGCCGGCTACCGGATCAGCAAGGACGTCGAGGACGGGGTCATCGCCGTCGAGTTCCCGATCCTGCCGACCAACACCTCGGTCGGGGTGATGGAGCGCCGGGAGCACCGTGCCGAAGGCGCGTCGATGCGGCGGCTGCTCTGCCCGGAGTCGATCGCGGTCATCGGACCGGCTGCGCGGGCACAGGTGCTGGTGGGATCCCTGCTGTCCGGAGGATTCCGCGGTCGCGTCACCGCGGTACCCACCGATGGCGGAGCAGTGGCGGGAGTGCCGATCGCGCCGACGGTGGCCGATGCCGGAGGCGATGTCGATCTGGTCCTGGCGGCACTGCCGACGTCGCGTCTGGCCCAGGTCGTGATCGAGGCAGCCCATCGCAATGCCCACGCCATCGTTGCGCTCACCGGTTCCCAGGTTGGTCCCGAGGACTCGCACCGACTGGTCTCGCTGGCTCGGGCGTACGGCCTGCGTGCCGTCGGGCCGGACGCTCTCGGCGTGATCAACACCGATGCCGGCGTCGGCCTGAACGCCTCACCCGCGCCGCAGCCGCGCCGCGGAGGCGTCGGGCTGTTCTGTCAGTCGGCGGCCGTCGGTATCGGCCTGCTGAACGCTGCGGCCGAGGCGGGCCTGGGCGTCTCCAGTTTCGTGTCCACCGGGGACTACGCCGATGTGACCGCCAACGACGTGATGCAGTACTGGGAGGACGATGAGGCCACCCGGGTGTGCATCCTGTCCCTCGACAGCATCGGCAACCCACGGAAGTTCTCCCGGATCACCCGTCGCCTGGCGCGACGCAAGCCGGTGATCGTGTTCTCGCCCGGACGAGCCACCCGCAGCTCCCACGTCGGTGACCGGGGTGGACTGCACCGGATGCCTCCGGAGGCCATCGATGCGATGTTCCGGCAGGCCGGGGTGATCGTGCTGCACCGGCGCGACCTGATGTTCGAGCTCGCCTCCATCCTGGCGCGGCAGCCGCTGCCGGCCGGTCCGCGGTTGTGCCTGGTCACCAACTCCTCGACCTTGCGGCGACAGGCGACCCAGACCGCCCAGCGCCTCGGTCTCGCGGTGGAAGCGATCGTGCTCGACCCGGACGTGTCGACCGATGGCCTGCTGGACGCCGTGGCCGAGCAACTGCGGTCCCCTGACAGCGACGCCGTGCTGTGTGCTGCGGTACGGGGGTTCGGTGCGGTCGACGGTGTGTCCGATCCTGAGCTGCGGGGCCGCCTGGAGCAGTTGGCCGCCGGCAGCGTGGCCTCCCAGACGTTGCCCCTGCTGGCGTCGTTCATCGACTTCGAGCCGATCACCCATGATGCCGACGAACCGGACGAGTTCGGGTCGCTCCCGGTGTTCCGTTCCGTCAGTGATGCGGTCCAGGCCTTCGCCGGGGTGACCGGTTACGCGGCCTGGCGGGAGCGTGACCCGGGAGCCGTACCCCTGTGGGAGCACGACGAGCACCGGGCACGACGGGTGGTGAACAAGGTGCTCGGAGAGACGCCGAAGGGACGAGTGCTCGACCAGCAGGAGGCCCGGGACCTGCTGCAGGCCTTCGGAATCCGCGTGGTGCCGGCCCATCGCGTCGACACCTGGGCCGAGGCCGTCGCCAAGGCGGAGGAACTCGGCTGGCACGTGGTGCTGAAGGCGACCGCTTCGGGCGTGCGAGGACGCCAGGACCTGGCGGGGGTCTACCGCAACATCGACGACGCGGCCGAACTGGCGGAGGCCTGGGGAGACCTTGGCTCGCTGCTGGAGGCGCTCGGCCTGCCGGGGGGCGACGACCTGTCGGCTGCTGCGCCGGTGCTCCAGGCCATGGTTCCGGTCGGGGTGTCGATGGCGATCGAGTCCCGCGAGGACTCCGCCTTCGGGCCGGTCGTCCAGCTCGGCCTGGAAGGCCTGCCGAGCGAATTGCTCTCCGACCTGGTGTACGGGGTGCCCCCGCTGACCACGGTGGCGGCTGCCCAGATGGTGCGCGACCTCAAGTCCGCGCCGGTGCTGTTCGGCTCGTACGGTGGTAGCCCGGCGGTCAAGGTGGAGGCCCTGGAGGAGCTGTTGCACCGGGTGGCGCAACTGTCGGATGCGGTGCCGCAGCTGGCGTCGATCCGGCTGGCCCCCTGCATCGTGTCGCCGGACGGGGTCAACGTCGTCGGTGCCCGGGTTCAGGTCGCGCCGACCAGCGACCAGCGTGACCCGTACGCCCGTTCCCTCGGCTGAGCAGCACCGGTCGGCGTGCCGTGACAGGATGACCCCATGAGCAGCACCACCCGCGAAGCCCTGCGCGCCGACGTCGAGACCTGTGGGTACTTCCCGGACCTGGTCCTGGACGCGATCCTGGTGGCGGTGGCCGACGAGGAGGTCGTCGACTTCGTGGTGCACCACGAACCGACCTTCAACCACGACCAGATCCACCGGCACGTGACCATCCTGGTCCTGACTCCGACCCGGCTGGTTGTGGGACACACCGACGACCATCCCGCCGAGCCGGGGGAGCCCGCCCAGAACCAGGCCGCGACCTCGACCGAGTCGGTGCCGTTGCGTGCCATCGACACGGTCACGGTGACGCGAGTCGTCTCCGATCCGGCCCGCTACGACCGCGAGCACGTTGCCGAGACGTGGCTCACGATCAACTGGGGAGCACTGCGCCGGCTCGATCTCGAGCCGGCGGGCTGCGCCGACCCGGAGTGCGAGGCCGACCACGGCTACACCGGCACCCTGGTCGGCGACGACCTGGTGGTACGGATGAGCGTGGCCGCGGACGGCCAGCAGCACGTTGACCGCCTGCTGGCCTTCGGTACCCGGCTGCAGCGGGTCACTGCATGAGTGCTCCCGGGGCGAGGGATCGGATCGGCACCAACGCCGGGGGGATGCGGCAGTTCGTGTCCGGTGGGTTGGCCGACGAGCAGGTCCTACCGTCGTACGGCCGACGTAGCTTGGCCGAGGTCCTGCCTTCGATCGTGGCTGCCCAGGGGGTGCCGGGCTTCGACAACCGCATCGGTCTGCCCGAGGCGACTCGGTGGGTCGTGCTCCTCGTCGACGGCCTCGGCTGGCACAACCTGGTGAGTGAGCCGACCGCGGCGCCGTACCTTGCCTCCCTGGCGGACGGCGCACAGCCCCTCACTGCCACCGTCCCGAGCACCACGGCGACCAGCCTGACCTCGCTCGGCACGGGGACCGGTCCGGGCGAGCACGGGATGGTCGGCTACTCCTTCCGCCTTCCCGGGGCGAAGGGGGCGGTGCTGAATCCGCTGACCTGGCGCCTGCCGCACAGCCCTCGTACCGTCCAGCCCCTTCCGACGATCTTCGAACGGGTGGCCGACGAGGTCCGCACGGTGACGGTGTCGCTGGAGCGGTTCGCCGAGAGCGGCCTGACCGAAGCGGCCCTCCGTGGTCCGGAGTTCCAGGGGATGTGGCGCGAGGACAACGACGACCTGCGCCGCGACCTCATCGTGACGGCGGCAACCTCCGCGCCCCGCACGCTCGTGTACGCCTACGAGCGGCGACTCGACCTGTTCGGCCACGTCGAGGGCTGGACCACGGCGGTGTGGCGAGAGCAACTGCGAAGTCTGGACCGGGCCTGTCGTGAGCTGCGGGAGGCGCTGCCCGAGGATGTCGCCCTGGTCGTCACCGCCGATCACGGCATGGTCGACGTGCCGGAGTCCTCGGTGGTGATCATCGAGGACGATCCCGCCCTGGCAGCCGGGATCGACTGTGTGGCAGGGGAGGGACGATTCCGCCAGCTCTACAGCGATCGCGAGTCGGCCCATGCGTTGGCGCGCCGCTGGGCCGCGCTGCTGGGGAACCGGGCCTGGGTCCGTACGAAGGACGAGGCGATCGACGAGGGCTGGTTCGGCACGGTGTCCGATGCCGCCCGCGCTCGGTTGGGTGACGTGCTCGTCGCGGCCCGCGGCGACACTGCGGTGATGACCCGCACGTTGTCCCAGGAGCTTGCCCTGGTGGGGATGCACGGCTCGCTGACCGCTGCCGAGATGGAGGTTCCGCTCCTGGTCGCCGTCGGGCGATGACCACCACGACGACGACGTTGGTGACAGTCGGACAAACCTGACAGGATCTCGCTGTGGCGCACCTGACCTTCTTCACCGGTCCGATGGACTGCGGCAAGTCCACCCTGGCACTGCAGCTTGACCACACCCACGCGAATGCCGGACGGAGCGGCCGGCTCTTCACCAGCCACGACCGTTCCGGTGAGGCGCGCATCACCAGCCGTCTGGGGCTGCACAAGGACGCGATCGAGGTCACGGCCGGGCTCGACTTCTGGGAATACGTGGTGGCCGAGCTGGTGGCCGGCCGGAGGGTCGACTACCTGGTGTGTGACGAGGCCCAGTTCTACACCAGCGCGCAGGTCGAGCAACTGGCGCGGCTGGTTGACGAGCTGCAGATCGACGTGTTCGCGGTCGGCATCCTGACCGATTTCCGGACCAGGATGTTCCCCGGTTCGCAACGTCTGGTCGAGCTGTGCGATCGGATGGAAACCCTGCAGGTGCAGGCCTTGTGCTGGTGTGGTGAACGTGCCACGCACAACGCGCGAACGGTCGACGGCGGGATGGTCACCGAGGGCAGCCAGGTGGTGGTCGGCGACACCGACGCCCCCGCGCCGAGCGCAGGGCCGGAACCGGTGGTGGCCTATGAAGTGCTGTGCCGACGACACCATCGTCGTCGGATGAGCCGAGCGGTGGCACAGGCGACCTTGAACCCGGACCCGTTGCCGTTCGAGGAGGAGGGAAACTGATCATGGTGCTGGTGCAGGCGCAGGATCTGGCGCGCGAACTGACACACGAGAACCCGCCGTTGGTGCTCGACGCCCGCTACAACCTGCGCGGTCGTGACGGCCACGAGGAGTACCGCGACGGGCACGTCCCGGGGGCGATCTGGGTCGACATGGACCACGAGCTCGCCGGGCCGGCAGGGGAGCAGGGCCGACATCCGCTGCCCGACCCGGCTGTGTTCGAGGCGGCGATGCGTCGCGTCGGACTGTCCGGGGGGCGACCGGTCGTGGTGTGCGACGGCGGCAGCACGTTGGGTGCGGCCCGGCTCTGGTGGATGCTGCGCGATGCCGGGCACGAATCCGTACGGGTGCTGGACGGTGGGTTCGCGGCCTGGCGGGCTGCCGGGCTGTCGGTCGCGACCGGTGATGTCGAACCGGGCATCGCCGGTGACTTCACCAGCCGCCCCGGGCAACGTTCTCGTGTGGATGTCGCCGACGTTGCGGCGGGCCGGTGCCAGGTGGTCGACGTACGGGCCCCGGAGCGTTACCGCGGTGAGGTCGAGCCGATCGATCCGGTGGCCGGCCACATCCCGGGCGCGGTCAACCTGCCGGCCGCGCGCTCCTTTGCCGACGGGCGGTTCCGGCCTGCGGCCGAACTGGCCGAACTGTTCGCCGACATCCCTGCCGGGGCAGCCTTCTCGTGCGGCTCGGGGATCACTGCGGCCCAGAGCCTGCTGGCGATGGAGGTCGCAGGCCGGTCCGACGGTGCGCTGTACCCGGGCTCCTGGAGCGAGTGGATCGCCGATCCGTCCCGTCCGATCGCCACCGGACCGGACGCCTGAGGGTTCTTCCCGGACACGGGCTGGGCCGGCGAGGCCGCAGCGGCTGGCGTCAGCGGCGGCGGGGGGAACCGAACATGATCTCGTCCCAGCTCGGGACCGAGGCGCGGCCCTTCTTCTTGCGCGGCTTCGGACCTGGCTCAGGCTCGGCCACGGGGTCCGGCTCGGCTGTCGGGTCATCCTGCACCGGGCCTGCCTCGGGAGCCGTCTCGGCCTCAGCGGCCTGCGCCGCAGGGGCCTTGGCGACCTCGACTGGGGCGACCTCGACTGGGGCGACCTCGGCTGGGGCGACCTCAGGGGTCGCCATGGTTTCGGTGGAGCCAGCCGAGCCACCACCGGTCTGCTCAGCGCCGGACTGCTCAGCACTGACTTGGTCAGCACCTGGCTGCTCAGTACCCGCCTGCTCGTCCTGCTCAGTCACAGGCTGACGCCGGCGCGACTTCTTCCGCCGGCGCTGTGTCGGCGCGGGGGGCTCCTCCGCAGCGGCGGGAGCCGGGGTCGCAAAGCGTGGGTCGTCGTCGAAGAGGCTGGGCTCGACCGGGACATCGAGCGAACTGGCATCGTCGATCGTGATGGCCGGCGCGACATCGGGTACAGCTGCCGCATCGCTCAGACCTCCATACACCGGTTCGGTGTCGGGACCGCTCTCCGGCGCGTCGAACATCGCGAACAACCGGTCCAGCTGCGACTCGGATCCGTCCTCGCTGAAGCCGCTCGCCACGGCCGCGTCGAAGACCTCGGCAGACGGCGCCGGCTGCTCGGCAGCACCGTCATCCGGCTCCGCCTCGCCGGTGGGCGGCACGGTGTCGAGCGAGGCATCCTGCTCGTCCTGACCGTCGTCCGGAGTGGCGTCCTGCTCGGCCTCGGGGTCGTCGTCGGCGAGCTCGTCGGCAACCTCGGCCGCTGCCTCCTCATCGTCATCAGCGGCCGGCGACGTCTCCAGTGCCCTGACCAGCGCGAACTCATCGGCCAGGTTGACCGTCGGCTCCTCGTCCGGAGCGGACTCGCCCGCCGGCGGCCAGTTCTTCTCGCCGGCCAGACCGCGGGCCTCGTCGTTGCCGGTGACGCTGAAACGTCCGGCCGGCTGGTAGAGGAACTCTGCCAGCCGGGACTCACCCTCGATCTCGTACGCGGCGGTGACGGCCCAACGACCGTCGGCGAGTCGGTAGGCGTCCCACTCGACGCTGTCGAGATCGACCCGGGCCGTGCCCAGCCGTTCGGAGATCGCGAGCCTCAGGCTGCGATGCGACGAGGTCTCGCCGCCCCGCCGCAGTGTGGAGGTGAGCGCCGTGGCGGCGACGTGCGCACGCTCGGCCAACACCGGACCCGCGAAGCGCTCGACCATCGCGGCAGACATCCCGGCCTCGGTGGCGAGGTCCTCGACCTTTGCTCCGGCCCGCACGCGTGCCTGGATGTCCTTCGGCCTCAGTCCACTCTCCATCAGTTCTCCGCGATCCCCTGGGTGCTCGTCGTGATGATCGCCCCAAACCTACTGGTTCCGGCGCGTCAGGGCGCTTCGCCTCGCCGGGCGGCCGCGAGCCCGTCGCCGCTGCGCCAACGGTCGAACCGGCTCACTCCGGATCTCGGGGCGTCCTCACCTCGGTGACCTGACGCGAACGGCCGCGGAGCACCGCGAGGACGAGGCCCAGGATGATGGCGACGATTCCGGCGATGATCAGGATCAGGCCCAAGGTGTCGTCACCAACCCCGGGAATGTCGACCTGCAAGGCGAACCGGAGAACGCAGCCGATCACGATCAGGACGATGCCGATACCGATGCCGTAGCCCATGTCCAACCTCCTGCTCGATGCGGCCGGGCCGCGACGTGTCGCGGACGGGGCAGGCCCCTGACCAGGGCCCCGCTGACTCCCACTGTTGCAGCGTGTCCCGATGAGGGCAAGGGTGGCGTCATGACGCCGGGGGCGCACTGGCAGGATGGAGTGGTGCTCGATCCTTCCGTCCCGGTCGTTCTGCCGGACGCCGTGCTGTTGATGTCCTTCGGTGGGCCGGAAGGTCCCGATGAGGTGATGCCGTTCCTGCGGCGTGTCACCGGGGGGCGTGGCATCCCCGATGACCGGCTGGCCGTGGTGGCCGAGCACTACCTGGCGCGTGGCGGGGTGAGCCCCATCAACCAGCAGAATCGGGAGCTGAAGGAAGCGCTGACGACCGAGTTGGCTCGACGTGAGGTGGAGGTTGAGGTCCTGTGGGGCAACCGCAACGCCGCACCGTTCGTCGGTGACGTCCTCGCCGAGGCCGCTGATCGCGGGGTGCGGCACGTCGTCATGGTGACGACGAGCGCCTACCCGTCGTACTCATCGTGCCGGCAGTACCGCGAAGACCTGGCGGCAGCGGCCGCGCCTGGCCAGCGCGTGGACCGGATCGGCCCGTACGCGCTGTCACCGGGGTTCCTGGCGGCGAGCACCAACAGCCTGGCGGCCGCGCTCACCGAACTGGCCGCCGACGGCGCGCAGGGTGCTGCGCCACACGTCCTGTTCGTGACCCACTCGGTGCCGACAGCGATGGCCGAGAGTTCCGGCCCCGGCTGCCGGCCGGCGGAGGGATCGTACGTGAGTTGGCACCGTGCCGTCGGTGATCGGGTCTTGGCAGGGGCCCGGCGGAACTGGCCGGGCGTGACCGGGGAATTGGTCTACTGCTCCCGCTCGGGAGCCCCGCACCAGCCCTGGCTGGAGCCTGACGTCAACGATCGGCTGCGAGAACTGGCGGCCGATCCTGACGCCAGGGACCGGCCGGTGGTGCTGGCACCGATCGGATTCGTCAGTGACCACATGGAGGTCATCCACGACCTCGACACCGAGGCACTGGCGACCGCAGCCGAGGTGGGGCTGCGGTGTGTGCGTGCAGCCACGGTCGGTACCGATCCGGCGTTCGTGACGCAGCTGGTCGACGAGGTGCTGGCTCGGGCGGCCCTGGGCGACGGGCTGCTCCCCGATGCGGAGGCAGCGGCGAGCGGGCCGGGCTGGACCCACTGCCCGTCCGACTGCTGCGTCAACGTACGGGCTCCGCAGACACCGGCGATCAGCTGAGCCCGAGCGCTTCAGCGGGCGCGCGTTCCCGGCCAGCTGGCCGCCAGCTCGGCGCCGATCTCGGTCAGCCACCGCTCCGGCTCGGCGACGGCCGCCGACACGCTTCCGGCACGGTCCAGCAAGGTGCTCACCGGCGGTGAACTCGGCTCCAGGTCCGCCGCCTGGCCGGCGACCACCTGGACCGGGGCGCCTGTCTCGCGAGCCAGTGCGAGGACGTGTCCGACCACCTTGCCCCGCAGCGAGGTCCGGTCGAACCGTCCTTCCCCGGTGATCACCAGGTCGGCACCCGCGATCGCGTCGTCGAGGCCGGTGTGGCGTGAGATCCAGGCCGCGCCGTCGGTCAGGCTCGCCCCGAGGCCTTGGACCAGGCCGTAGCCGAGACCTCCTGCGGCCCCCATGCCGGCAACATCGGTGGCCCCGCCCAACAGGCTGGCCCAGCGCTGCAACCCGCGTTCCAGCAGGGCGATCTCCCCGGGACCGGCACCTTTCTGGGGGCCGAACACGGCTGCCGCACCATTGGCCCCGAGCAGAGGTGAGGTGACGTCGGTCAACACGACCACCGGCATCGGCAGCCGACCGGCGAGCTCCTCGGCTCCGTCGATCGTCACCAGGTTCACCAGGGCACCGCCGCCGTCGGGCAGCCGAGCGCCGTGCTCGTCGCGTAGTTCGAGGCCGAGGGCGCGTAGTGCTCCGGCACCGCCGTCGGTCGATGCCGACCCTCCGAGGCCGACGGCAAGGCGCTGGCAGCCGGCGTCGGCCGCAGCGGCGATGACCTCCCCGAGGCCACGGCTGGTGGCGCCCAGGGGGTCCGGTTGCGACAGCGACGGCAACCCGGCAACCTGGGCGAGCTCACACACGGCCAACCCGTCGTGGACGTACCACCGGCCGGTCACCGGTGCGCCGTCGGCGCCACTGGCCGGCGCCTCGTGCCACCGGCCGTCGGGGAAGGCGGCGGCATAGGCGGCCGTGGTGCCCTCGCCGCCGTCGGCCTGCCCCAGTTCGACGATCTTGTCGCCGGGGCGTACGCTGCGCCATCCTGCAGCGATCGCCGCGGCAGCACCGGTCGCGCTGACCGATCCCTTGAAGGAGTCGGGGCAGATGATGACGCTGGCCAACGGGAGACCTTTCGGCGCGGGCTGATGACAGATCAGCGGGGTCGATGTGCGGTTTCGTGGCGGCCAACGGGAACAAATCGGGCCCAGAAGTGTTGTCACTCCGGCAGCCGGTGCCCCGAAGTTGCACGGGTGTGGTAAAGATACGCCGAGCATCGCGGGACACCCAGACTGTCCGAGGCTGCACCACAGGCGGGACGAAGACCGAGAAGTTGGACGGGGAAGGAAGAGATGGCGACCGACTACGACGCCCCACGCAAGACCGAAGAGGACATCAGCGAGGACAGCATCGAGGAGCTGAAGACTCGCCGCAACGACAAGAACTCGGGCAAGGTCGACGAGGACGAGGTCGAGGCGGCCGAATCGTTCGAGCTGCCCGGTGCTGACCTGTCCCACGAGGAGCTGACGGTACGGGTGCTCCCGCGCCAGCAGGACGAGTTCACCTGCGCCGGCTGTTTCCTGGTGCGACACCGCAGCCAGATCGCCGAGACGCGTGGCGACAAGCTGTACTGCTTCGACTGCGCCGGCTGATCCGTAGAAGTCCGGATCGAACATGCTCGGGCCCGGAGGATCCTCACGATCCTCCGGGCCCGTGTGCGTGGTTGGCCGGCTCCGGCTCGGTCACATGTTGATCCTGACCTTGCCCAGCCCCGGTGCCTTGTGGCTGCGGCTGAAGTGCTTGGCGGCGAGCCGGGCGGTGAGCAGCTGGGTGGCGCCGACACCGATGCCACTGGCCAGGGCCCAGGTCGCCGCGACGCGCAACGGGGTGTCAGGGTCGGTGGGCGAGGGTGGTTCGTCCCCGGTCGCCTGCTTCCACACGAAAGTGATCAGCTTCTGCGCGGCGATGGTGGTGACGGTGCCGACCACACCGATGTAGATCTTCCAGACAAGCTTCTCCGTGATGTCCATCAGGCCTCCTGCCGATTCGCACTCCGACGTGATCATCCTAGGTGGGTCCGTGAGCTGGCGGCAGTGCGCAGGCTCACCACGCCGAGATGAGTGCGTACGGCGGCCGGTGGATGTGGTCGCTCGGCAGGCGCCAGCCGGCGAGGGCGGCGGCCGCCTGGACCTGGGCGCCGGCGATCGCCAGTTCCGCGTCGCCGCCGGTCATCTCGCAGACCTGTTCCACCCGCCGCCGCAGCGCTCGGTCGGGGTTGCCGGTGGCCACGGCGTCAGCCCACCGGTTGCGCAGCAGCGGGAGCAGTTCCCACTCGATGAGGCCGACGAGCGGGCCGGGGTCGATGCACACCCAGGCCGGTGGGTCCGGGGCCGCCGAGCGGAGCACGTTGAGGAAGTGGCAGTCGCCGTGCAGCAGTCGGAGCTGCTGGTCGTCGGCGAGTTCGGCCCGGAGCTCGGCCAGTCGCTGGCGGGCCCGGTCCACGGTCGCGGGGTCGAGTTGCGGGTCCGTCGTCAGGTGGGGCTCGAGCCCGTCGAGGTGATCGGCGAGCAACGGCACCTCGGCGACCGGGCGCAGGTGGCGAATGCTGGTCAGGATTTCGCCGATGATGCCGACGGCGGCATCGATGTCGGGGTGCTCCTCCAGATTCCGGGTGTGATCGAGCCGAGGAAGCAGCATGACCCGGTCGGCCACGTCGACGGCGAGTGCGCTGACGATCCTGCCCGTCGGCTGTTCCGGGTCGGCGGCTGAGGCATAGGCGGGCAGGGCGAGTGGCTCGGCCCTGGTCCAGGCCACCGGCGGTGACACCTTCAGGACGAGCGGGCGGCCGGTGTCGTCGCGGACCGGCCACACCACGCCGGTCCATCCGTGCAACGGTGATCCGTCGGGGGAGAGGTGCCACTGCGCCGCCCAGCGGGCCGCCACCGCTCCCAGGCGTGGCAACCATTCGGAGGAACCCGGCCAGGGAGCCACGTGTCGTTGGAAGCTGTTCCGGGACGCGCCAGTCGCTCCCCGGAACAGCCATTGGGCCACCCTAGTCGCAGGGATGTCCTGTCGGTGACGCCGGTTAGGGTGGTCGCTGTGACGTCGGGAGTTCGCTATCGCGAGAAATTGTGGGTGCCGTGGTACTGGTGGGTGCTCGCCGCCGGGTTCGCGTTGTCGATGTTGCTCGCTGCCGCGAAGTTCCTCGGGCCGGCCGTCGGTCTCGGGATCGGGCTTGGCACGATGGCCGTGGCCGGTGCGATTCTCTACGCCTACAGCCGTACCGAGGTGCGTGTCGACGATGAGGGCCTGCACGTCGGGCGGGCGCTGCTGGAGTGGCCGTGGCTCGGGGCGATCGCAGCCCTCGATGCCGAAGCCAGCCGCGATCGGATGGGACCCGGCGCCGACGCGCGAGCATGGTTGTGCCTGCGGCCCTATGTCCCGGAGGTGGTCGAGGTGACCGTCGCGGACCCCGCCGACACCCACCCGTACTGGCTGGTCGCGACCCGGCATCCGCAGCGGTTGGCGCGGGTCGTCCGGGCCCAGCTGCCCAGGGCTGACGCGGCCGAGGACACCGTCGCCTAGAGTTGGGCCCGATCGGGCAGGACCGACCACGGATCAGGAGTTTGTGCCAATGGGGCTGGGGAGCATGTTCGGGAAGCGTCGTCGTGACGCGCTCGACGCCACCTCCGTCGACGACGCGTCGGCCGATGACGCCGAGGAGTCGGCTGACGCGGAGTCCGACACCGTCGATGGCGGCGGCCCGGACGACATCGACTGGGACGAGCTGGACGCCCGGGAGTGGCGCGAGAACGGCCCGTACGACGTGGCCGAGGTGGACCCCGCCGAACTGGATGAGCCGGATCCGTTGCGGATCGACCTCGGCAGCCTGGTCATCACCGGCTTCGAGGGCATGGAGCTGCGACTCCAGATCGCCGAGGACTCCCAGCAGATCGTGTCAGCGCTGATGATCAAGGACGACTCGGCGCTCGAGGTCGCGGTGTTCGCAGCACCCCGCAGCGGTGGACTGTGGTCCGAGCTGCGGGAGGAGATCACCGAGGCCACCAATGAGGCTGGAGGCTCGATCGCGCATGTCGAGGGCCCGTACGGGACCGAGTTGCGTCGGCTGCTGCCGATGGTGACCCCGGACGGCGAACAGGGCTACCAGCCGTCGCGGATGTGGGTGCCCAGGGGCCGCGCTGGTGCCTGCGCGGTGTCCTGTACGGGCAAGCCTCCGTGGTGGAGGGCCTCGACGGACCGGTCGAGCCGCTGCTGGCGGCGTTCCGCAAGATCATCGTCCGGCGTGGCGGGGATGCGATGGCTCCGGGCGACCTGCTGCCGCTGCAGCTGCCCGAAGGAGTCCAGCCGGCCGGCTGACCTCACTCGCCGTCGAGCAGCTCGTACCTCGGGTTGTACATGGTCCGCATCCCGTCCTGACAGGACACGCGGCCGTGCACCCGCAAGGTGCGGCCGCACTCGACCCCGGGGATGGCGCGCCGTCCGATCCAGGTGAGCCGGACCGAACCGGAGCCGTCCCGCAGTTCGACCGACAGGTTCGGCTCGTCCTGCTTGGGGGCCTGGGTGACCTTCGCGACCGTACCGCTGAGGGTCACCTTGTCGCGGTCCTTGCACAACTGGATCGGCTGGGCACCCGCCTCCTCGGCAGCCTGCTGCAGATCCTGGTCCTCGAGCTCGTCGTTCGACGACACGAGTCGCCGCCACGCCTTCTCCAGACGTCCACCCAACCCGGTGCGACGAGTCCACTCGTTCGCATCGGTGGCGACCTGACGCCCCATTTCGCTCACTCCTTCTCACCCGGGTCGCAACGACCCGACTTCACCAACATCCAGTGTAGGTCTCAGGAGTCCGTACGGGAGCCTTCGCGACGGCGTGGGGCAAGGAGCTGGGTCAGCTCCTCCTCACGGTCCGTCGTCGCCACGAACAACAACTCGTCACCAACCTCGAAGGTGCTGTCAGGATCGGGTGCCTGGGCGCGACCGTCCCGGATCACGGCGACCAGGACCACCTCACTCGGCCAGGACATGTCGCCGATGCGGCCGCCGACCCGGGGGCTCTCGGCCGGCAAGGTCAGTTCCACCAGTTCGGCCGAGCCCTCACGGAATGTCAGCAGCCGGACCAGGTCACCGATGGCCACTGCCTCCTCGACCAGCGCCGACATCAGCCGCGGCGTGGACACGGCGACGTCGACGCCCCACTGCTCGTTGAACAACCACTCGTTCTTCGGATGGTTCACCCGGGCGACCGTCCGGGGCACGCTGAACTCGGTCTTGGCCAGCAGCGAATGGACCAGGTTGACCTTGTCGTCGCCGGTGGCCGCGATGGCCACGTCACAGGTGTCGATGGCCGCCTCCTCCAACGACGACAGCTCGCAGGCGTCCGCCAGCAGCCAGTCGGCCCCGATGACCGAATCGGCCTTGATCGCGCCGGGGTCCTTGTCGATGAGCAGGACCGAGTGGCCGTTCTCGATGAGCTCCGAGGCGATCGACCGGCCGACGTTTCCGGCACCGGTGATGACGACGCGCATGGTGTCCTCTGGATCCTTTGTCAGTTGGTGTGGGGCGGCTGTGAGAGCCGGTCCTCAAGGCGGCTGAGATCGGTGTCGGCGACTCCGGCATAGAGGAGGTCCCCGTCCTGGAAGACCGTCGAGTCGTCCGGGATGATGCCCTGGCCAAGGCGTTGGATGAACGGGATCCGCGCCCGGGTGATCTTCTCGATCGTGCCGACGGTCTGGCCGACCCAGGCGCGGTCAGTGTGCACCTCGACGAGGCGGACATTGCCGGACGGGTCGCGCCACAACGGCTCCGAGCCGGCCGGCAGCAGACGACGCATCACCTGGTCGGCTGCCCAGCGGACAGTGGCGACCGTCGGGATGCCGAGGCGCTCGTACACCTCGGCACGACCGGGGTCGTAGATGCGCGCGACGACGTTGGTGACGTCGAAGGTCTCGCGAACGACCCGGGCGGCGATGATGTTGGAGTTGTCGCCACTCGAGACGGCGGCGAACCCGTCGGCATCCTCGATACCGGCCTTCAGCAACACCTCGCGGTCGAAGCCGACGCCCTTCACGGTACGACCGCGGAAGTCGGGGCCGAGACGGCGGAAGGCATCGATGTCGAGGTCGATGATCGCGACCGAGTGCCCCCGATTCTCGAGGCTGCGGGCCAGGCTCGACCCGACCCGCCCACAACCCATGATGACGATGTGCACGTTCTCTTCCGCTCTCCGGGTGGTCGGTGACGACGTCGTGACGAGCGGGGCCGCCGGCCTCGCTCGCAGGTCAGCACGCTACACCGGACCGGGGGACACGGCGACGTCTCGATGTTCGGCGATTGTCCCGTCCCGGGCATAGAGTCGTCGGACGTGAAACTGACCGACGCCGGGAAACGGCTGGTTCTGGGACGCAAGCTGCGTAGCGGCCAATTGGCCGAGACCTTGCTGCCCAAGCGGATCGCGTTGCCGGTGTTCGCCTCCGACGCGTTGAGCTCGGTCGCCTATGCCCCGGACGAAATCCTGCTCACGCTCTCGCTGGGTGGGATGGCAGGGTTCGTCTTCTCCTGGCCGGTCGCGATCCTGGTGGCCGTCGTCATGCTCGTGGTCGTCCTGTCGTACCGACAGAACGTGCACGCCTATCCCTCCGGTGGCGGCGACTACGAGGTCGCCACGGTGAACCTGGGACCGAATGCCGGGCTCACGGTTGCCAGCGCCCTGATGGTCGACTACGTCCTGACCGTTGCGGTGTCGACGTCCTCAGGCATCCACAATGCCTCCGCGATCATCCCCTTCATCGAGGGCCATGAAGGCATCATCGCCGCGGTGGTGATCCTGGCGATCATGACGCTGAACCTTCGGGGCATGAAGGAGTCGGGCACGATCTTCGCGATCCCGACCTACCTGTTCATGGGCGCCATCATCATCACGGTGCTGTGGGGACTGTTCCAGATCTTCGTGCTGCACAACCCCATCAAGGCTGAGACCGCGGACTACGGCGTGGTCGGGGATGCGGGCTACACCGCGATGACCGGCTTCGCCATGGTGGCCCTGCTGGCCCGCGCCTTCTCGTCCGGGTGTGCGGCCCTCACCGGTGTGGAAGCCATCTCGAACGGCGTGCCCGCCTTCCGGGAGCCGAAGAGCCGCAACGCGGCGACCACCTTGGCACTGCTGGGTGGAGTGGCCATCACGATGCTGCTCGGGATCGTGTCCCTGGCGAACCTGACCGGACTGAAACTGATTGACGGAGACACCTCGTTCTTCACCGTCAACGGCCAGGTCGACCGGGGACTGCAGGCCGACACCGCCGTTGCCCAACTGGCCAAGGCGGTCTACGCAGGCTTCCCGCCCGGGGTGTGGTTCGTGGTCGTGGTCACGATGGTGATCCTGTTCCTCGCCGCGAACACCGCCTTCAACGGGTTCCCGGTCCTCGGCTCGATCCTCGCCCGTGACGGCTACCTGCCCCGTCAGCTGCACACCCGCGGGGACCGCCTCGCCTACAGCAACGGGATCGTGGCCCTGGCCGTGCTCGCCGTCATCCTGGTCGTCGCGTTCAATGCCAGCGTCACGGCGCTGATCCAGCTGTACGTGGTCGGCGTCTTCGTGTCCTTCACGGTCAGTCAGGCCGGCATGATGATCCACTGGACCCGGATGTTGCGCGGTGAGGACGACCCGCGTCACCGGGCGCGGATGATTCGTTCGCGCATCATCAACGCGATCGGCCTGGTGATGACCGCCACCGTGCTGGTCGTCGTGCTGCTGTCGAAGTTCCTGCACGGCGCGTGGATCGCGATCCTCGCCATGGCAGCGATCTTCGTGCTGATGAAGTTGATCCGGCGCCACTACGACAAGGTGGCCCGGGAGACCGCGTGGAGTCCCGGCGAGGTCAAGGTGGTCCCCAGCCGGGTCCACGCCGTGGTGATGGTGAGCCGCGTCCACAAGCCCACGCTGCGAGCGCTGTCGTACGCCAAGGTGTTCCGGCCGAGCTCGCTGGAGGCGGTCATGGTCGACGTCGACCCGACGGAGACAGCGCGCACCCTGAAGGCCTGGGACGAGGCAGGAATCCCTGTCCCGCTGACGATCATCGCCTCGCCGTACCGCGAGGTCACCAATCCGCTGATCAAGTACGTCGAGGAACTGCGTTCGGAGAACCCGCGCGAGGTGGTCGCGGTCTACATCCCGCAGTACGTGGTCGGGCACTGGTGGGAACAGATCCTGCACAACCAGTCGGCCAACCGCATCAAGGCCCGACTGCTGCACATGCCCGGTGTGGTGATGATCTCGGTGCCCTACGTGCTGGAGTCGTCACGGTCCGCGGGCCGGCGGCTGTCCCGGGAGAACGCCCACGTCGGTCGCCTCGCCAGGCGCCAGGAATCCCCGGTCGCCGAGCGAAACGTGCCTCGAGCGGAGTCGAGAGGTCGAGACGAAGTCCACACCGACCGGTGAACGTTCATGGACCGGTGACGGTCGGCCCGATCGCCCACGGTGGCCACTGCGTCGCGCGGGTCGACGGCAGGGTGGTGTTTGTCCGGCATGCCCTGCCGGGGGAAGTGGTACGGATCCGGATCACCGACGACAGCCATCCGTCGTACTGGCGTGGCGAGGCCGTCGAGATCGTCGAGGCAGCACCCGAACGCGTTGCCCCGCCGTGTCCGGTGAGTGGTCCGAACGGCTGTGGTGGTTGCGATTTCCAGCATGTGGCGCCGCCGCACCAGCGGGAACTGAAGCGCCGGGTGGTCGCCGAACTGCTGCAACGGATGGCAGGACTTGACTGGGAGGGCACGGTCGAGGAGGTCGCGCCGGTCGAGCGGTGGCGGACCCGGATGCGCTGGTTCGCCACTGAGGACGGACGGTGGGGGATGCGCCGCCATCACGAGCACGGCGTGGTCGCCACCCCGGTCGAGGGCTGTCGGATCTCACTCCTGCCCGTGCCGGATGTCACCCCCGTCCCGTCCGGCGCGACGATCGAGGTGACCGCTGCCGGGGCGGAGGTCAGCATGGTGCTCAACGGCGACCGGATCGCCGGGCCCCAGACGATCACCCATGAGGTGGCCGGGCATCGCTACCAGGTGGCCTCCGACGGCTTCTGGCAGGTGCACCCCCGGGCGGCGGAGGCGCTCGTCGGAGCTGTGCTGGACGGGTTGCAGCCACGCGTGGGGGAGCGGGCCTTCGACCTCTACTGCGGCGTCGGCCTGTTTGCCGGATCCCTTGCCGACAAAGGGATCCGAGCGTGGGGAGTGGAGTACGACCGCGCCGCGATCCGGACCGCGCGGCGCAATGTGCCCGGAGCCCGGTTCACCGCTGGTGACGTGGCCAGAGTGCTGCGTCAGCTGCCCGCCCGGACCGACCTGGTCGTCCTCGATCCGCCACGCAAGGGGGCGGGGCGTCGCGTGATCGAGCAGGTGATGTCCCGCCGCCCGCGGGCGATCGCGTACGTCGCCTGTGATCCGGCGGCCCTCGGTCGCGATCTTCGTACCGCGATCGATGCCGGTTGGACGGTCAGTTCGGTCCGCGCCTTCGACCTGTTCCCGATGACCCATCACGTCGAGGCGGTCGCGATCCTGGAACGGTGAACGACTCCCGAGGCCCGACCCGGTGCCGCAAACCATGAGGCCTTGACCGGCGCGGATCTCAGGCGACGCGTTCCAACTCGACGGCGCGGGCCATCCGGAGCACGGCCTCGGTGAGAACCTCGGGCGAGGTGGCGACGTTGAAGCGGCAGAAGGTCGGACGCGACGGGTCGTAGCCCTTGCCGGTCACCAGCGCGACCCGGCCGCGATCGAGGAAGGTCTGGAACGGATCGGCAACCCCCAGCGCTGAGCAGTCCAGCCAAGCCAGGTAGGTGGCCTCGGCCGGAGTGACCGTGACCTGGGGGAGGTGTTCGGTCAACAGCGCCGCCAACAGCGTGTGCCGCGCGTCGATCTCACTGAGCAGTTGGTCCAGCCAGGTCCCGTCAGTGCGGTAGGCCGTCGTCTGGGCGATCGTCGCCAACTGCTGCGGCACCTCGTGGTGGGACCGGGTTCGGGCGAGGTCTGCGGCCACCTCCGAACCTGGATGGATGATCGCGCCACGCAGGCCGGCCAGGTTGAACGCCTTCGAGGCCGAGTGCACGGCGAACCCGCGACGAGCTTCGGGAAGGCTCAGGTACGGGACGAACGTGCCGCCGGGCCGTACGAGCGGGGCATGGATCTCGTCGCTGATGACGACGATGCCGTGCCGGTCGGCGAGTTCGGCGACCATCCGCAGTTCGTCGGCGGTGTGCAGCGTGCCAGTGGGATTCTGCGGGTTGCACAGAATGTAGGCCGCCCCGGGCCCGGCCTCGGCGAACGCTCGCGCCAGGCTCTCGCCGTCGAGACGGTAGGAGTCGTCGAGCGGAGCGGCGACGGGTTGGCGTTCCATCCGCGACACCAGGCCCCAGAAGGAGTTGTAGCAGGGCGGGTTGACCACCACGGGGGAGTCGGCCGGAGTGAGGTCGGTGATCAACTGGCGGATGCCACCCATCACGTCACTGCTCGCCACGGCGCGTCCGGGATCCGGGCTCCAGTCCCAACTCCGGGTGGCGAACTCGGCCGACGCAGCCAGGAGCTGGGCCGTGCTCGAGGCGTCGGTGTAGCCGGTGTCGCCACGCCGGACCGCATCCATGACCGCCTCCGCGACCTCGGGGCACGGGCGGGAGTCCATCTCGGCCACCCAGACCGGCAGAACGTCGGCGGGATAGCTGCGCCACTTCTGGCTGGTGCGCGTCGCCTGCAGTTGTGCCAAGGACTGGCCGAGGATCTCCATGGGCACATCGTGCCCCATCGGTGAAGGTAGGTCAGCCTCACTTTCGCCCTACGGTCCGCGTGATATCTTGACGTCAAGAGGTCTTCGGTGCGGCGGAGCGCCGGAGTGGACGAGCCCGGGAGTGAAACCCAGCATGAGTGAGAACAGCTTCGGTGCCCAGGACCAGCTCGAGGTCAACGGCACGAGTTACCAGATCTTCCGACTCGACAAGGTGGAGGGTGCGGAGAAGCTTCCGTACAGCCTGAAAGTCCTGTTGGAGAACCTGCTGCGCACCGAGGACGGTGCCAACATCACCGCCGACGACATCCGTGCGCTGGCCTCGTGGGACCCGACGGCCGAGCCGAGCAAGGAGATCCAGTTCACCCCGGCGCGGGTGATCATGCAGGACTTCACCGGCGTGCCGTGCGTCGTTGACCTGGCCACCATGCGCGAGGCCATCGCCGAGCTCGGCGGTGATGCCACCAAGGTGAACCCGCTGTCCCCGGCCGAGATGGTGATCGACCACTCCGTCATCGCCGATGTGTTCGGCACCGCGAACGCCTTCCAGCAGAACGTCGAGATCGAGTACGGCCGCAACCGTGAGCGCTACCAGTTCCTGCGCTGGGGCCAGACGGCCTTCGACGACTTCAAGGTCGTTCCGCCCGGCACCGGCATCGTCCACCAGGTCAACATCGAGCACCTGGCCCGGGTGATCTTCCCGCGTGAGGTCTCGACGGGCTCGACCGGCGAGAAGGTGTTGCAGGCCTATCCCGACACCTGTGTCGGCACCGACTCCCACACCACCATGGTCAACGGCCTGGGCGTCGTCGGCTGGGGTGTTGGCGGTATCGAGGCCGAGGCCGCCATGCTCGGCCAGCCGGTGTCGATGCTGATCCCGCGGGTCGTCGGCTTCAAGCTGTCAGGGCAGTTGCCGGAGGGCGCCACCGCCACCGACCTGGTGCTCACCATCACCGAGATGCTGCGCAAGCACGGCGTGGTCGGCAAGTTCGTCGAGTTCTACGGGCCCGGCGTCTCGCAGGTGCCGCTGGCCAACCGCGCCACCATCGGCAACATGAGCCCGGAGTACGGCTCGACGATCGCGGTCTTCCCGATCGACCAGCACACCATTGACTACCTGAGGCTCACCGGCCGCGACGAACAGCAGCTCGCCCTGGTCGAGCAGTACGCCAAGGTGCAGGGACTGTGGCACTCCGACGATCGCGAGCCGGTCTACTCGGAGAACATCGAGCTCGACCTGGCCACGGTGGTGCCGAGCATCGCGGGCCCGAAGCGGCCGCAGGACCGGGTCCTGCTCAGCGAGGCGAAGGCCGGGTTCCGCGAGGCGCTCAAGGCGTTCGCGACCGACGACACCGAGGTGCAGGGCTACGACGAGGCCGAGGCCGAATCCTTCCCGGCATCCGACTCGCCGTCCTACAGCGGCGGCAACGGGTCGGCGGCTCCCCACGGAGGGCCCAGCGGCAAGGTCGAGGGCCGGGCGAGCAAGCCGGTCACGATCACGCTGGACGGTCAGGAGGTGACGATCGACCACGGTGCCGTCACGATTGCCGCGATCACATCGTGCACCAACACCTCCAACCCGAGCGTGATGATCGGTGCCGCGCTGGTCGCCAAGAAGGCGATCGAGCTGGGCCTCGAGCGCAAGCCGTGGGTCAAGACGACCCTGGCCCCGGGCTCGAAGGTCGTCATGGACTACTACGACCGGGCCGGGCTCACTCCGTACCTCGACAAGTTGGGCTTCAACCTGGTCGGCTACGGCTGCACCACCTGCATCGGCAACTCGGGCCCGCTCATCCCCGAGGTCAGCAAGGCCGTGAACGACGCGGACCTGGCCGTGGTGTCGGTGCTCTCGGGCAACCGCAACTTCGAGGGCCGGATCAACCCCGACATCAAGATGAACTACCTCGCCAGCCCGCCGCTGGTCGTGGTCTACGCGCTGGCCGGCACAATGGACATCGACTTCGCCACCGAGCCGATCGGCACCAGCTCCGACGGCAAGGACGTGTTCCTGGCCGACGTGTGGCCGACCGAGGCCGAGATCAACGAGGTCGTCGGTGGCGCGATCGGGTCCGACATGTTCACCGAGTCCTACGCCGACGTGTTCGCCGGGGATGCCCAGTGGCAGGGCCTGCCGACACCTGAGGGCCAGGTCTTCGAGTGGGACGACGCCTCCACCTATGTGCGCAAGCCACCGTACTTCGACGGCATGCCGACCGAGCCGGAGCCCGTCACCGACATCAGTGGCGCCCGGGTGCTGCTGAAGCTGGGCGACTCCGTCACCACCGACCACATCTCGCCGGCCGGGTCCATCAAGGCCGACAGCCCGGCCGGGACGTACCTCACCGAGCAGGGCGTGGCACGGAGCGACTTCAACTCGTACGGTTCCCGGCGTGGCAACCATGAGGTGATGGTGCGTGGCACCTTCGCCAACATCCGCCTCCGCAACCAGCTGGCCCCGGGCACCGAGGGTGGTTTCACCCGGGACTTCACCCTTGCCGATGCACCGGTGACCACGGTGTACGACGCGTCGGTGAACTACCTCACCGCCGGTACTCCGCTGGTCGTGCTGGGTGGCAAGGAGTACGGTTCGGGATCCTCGCGTGACTGGGCCGCCAAGGGCACTGCGCTGCTCGGCGTGAAGGCTGTCATCACCGAGTCGTACGAGCGGATCCACCGCTCGAACCTGATCGGCATGGGCGTCCTGCCGCTGCAGTTCCCCGAGGGTGAGAATGCCGAGTCGCTCGGCCTCACCGGCGAGGAGACCTTCTCGATCAGCGGCATCACCGCCCTGAACGAGGGGACCACGCCGAAGACGGTGAAGGTCGTCGCCACGAAGGAGGGTGCGGAGGACATCACCTTCGACGCGGTCGTCCGAATCGACACCCCGGGAGAGGCCGACTACTACCGCAACGGCGGCATCATGCAGTACGTGCTGCGCTCGCTGCTGCGCAAGGCCTGAGTTGACGCCAGCGCCCCGTCAGACTTCGGTCTGGCGGGGCGCTGTGCGTTCGTACCGGGTCCCTATGATTCACCCATGCATCAAGGCCTCAGTCCTGTCGAGAATGACGGTTCTGGCGGAGCGGAGCGGCCGGACCAGAAGGAGGTCAGATGACGGGGACGAGCGGCACAGCGGACCGGGTTCCCCAGATTCCCGACGACGAGACGATCGCATCGTTGCGGCGCGTCCGCGAGGATTTCGCGCGCTTCATGATGGAGTACGAGTTCGCCGTCGACGAGGTCCTCACCAAGGTCACGATCCTGCGTCGCGAATTTCTGCACCTGCACAAGTACAACCCGATCGAGCATGTGACCTCGCGGGTGAAGGACCCCGGCAGCATCCTTGAGAAAGCATCGCGACGGGGGTGCCAGCTCACCTTGCCGGCGATCCGCGCAGCGATCACCGACATCGCCGGCATCCGCATCACCTGCAGCTTCATCGCCGACACGTACCGCATTCTGGAGGCTCTCACCTCACAGGACGACATCCATGTCCTGGAGATCAAGGATTACATCGCGACCCCCAAGTCCAACGGGTACAAGAGCCTCCACGCGATCGTCGAGATCCCCGTCTTCCTCTCCACCGGGGCGGTCCCCGTGATCGTCGAGGTCCAGATCCGGACCATCGCGATGGACTTCTGGGCGAGCCTTGAGCACAAGATCTTCTACAAGTACCGGGGCACCGTCCCCGAACACCTCGCCGTGGACCTGGCCGAAGCAGCAGACACTGCCGAACAACTCGACCGCCGCATGGAAGAGCTCCACGCCGAGGTTCGGGGTCACCCGGGCGGCCCCGATCGACACGATGCGGGCCCACGGATCGACGACGCGATGCTCCGGCGGCTCTGGGAGTCCGCCCGGGACCGTTGAGTTCGTCCTGCCCCGAGACTGCAGGCAATGCCCCAGCGACTGCCGGACATCGGCATCGTGTGCAGTCTCGGGCGGTCACGGGCCGGTGTCAGGCCGACTCGAGCTTGATGCCCTTCAGGCTGAACATGCCGGTCGAGATCGAACTCAACTGCAGTCCCTTCACCCGCGGCTTGATCATGAAGCTGTAGCCGGCCCACAGGGTCGGCATGAACAGGTAGCTGTTCTGCATCGTGGTGGCAGCCTTGATCGCGAGCTCGAGTGACTTGTCCGGGTCGGTCTGGGCGGCGACGGCCGCCTTGGCCTGGGCGTCGAACTCCTTGTACTCCGGAAGCCAGCCGGCGGCCAGGATCTCCTGGGCCCTGGCGGAAGTTTCGGCCGGGGAGTACTTGCCCTTGTCCTTGCCGTACACCAGGTCGAAGTAGGCCCGGCCGGTCGCCGCCGAGACGAAGGCGTAGTTCTTGAAGTTGCCTCCGACGAGGGAGAGCATCGATGGTGGGGCAATGCCGTTGTAGTCGAAGCCGAACCCGGTGAAGTCCTTGGGGATGTTGCCATAGATGGTCTCGGTGTAGACGCCGACCTCCTGCACGGCCACGCTCGCCTTGATGCCGAGCGTCTTCTGCCACATCGACACGACAGCTTCCAGGAACGGCATCGCCTGATAGGTGACGATCTGGAGCTCTGGCACACCCTTGCCATCGGGGAACCCGGCGTCCGAGATCAGCTGTTTGGCCTTCTCCTCGTTGAACTCCAGCTTCGGCAGCCCATCCCAGCCGCCGATCCCCGGCGGTGCCCATGACTGCGCGGCCGCATCGGGCGGTGACACCTTCGCCAAGGCGTCGCGGTCCAGGGCCAGCGACAGCGCCTCCCGAAGCTTCGCGTTCTCCTGCAGGATGGGGTTCTGGCACGGGAGCACGGTCAGGCCCTTGTACTGGATCATGCTGGCCGCCTGCAGCTGCTGCTCCAGATCCGGGCGGCCGGCAATGAGTGCCCCTGGGTCGCCGTCGACCCGGAACAGGTCGATCTCGTCGGCGTTGTAGTTCACCATCATCGCGGTGGGGCCACCGGAATTGAACTGGACCTCACGCTTGGTGACGGTGTATTCGGCGGCGTCGTAGTAACTCTTGTTGAGCTCGAAGCTGGCCGTCGAGTTCTGGCTGTAGGCGGTCATGCTGTACGGACCGTTGCTGACGAGGTTCTCCGGCAACCAGAAGTCCTTCGGATTCGCCTCGACACTCTTCTGGTCCAACGGGTACATGCTGATCATGCCGTCGAGGAACTTGTAGTCGGGCTCGGTCAGCGTGATGACCAGGGTCTGGTCGTCGGGCGCCTTGACCCCGACCGTGGAGAAGTCGGTCACCTTGCCCGAGTAGTAGTCCGCCATCCCGACGATCTTGGTGCTGGTCACCGAACCGTTGTGGCTGGGCGGGTTCTGGTTGCCCTGCTTGGCCAGATCTGGCGAGTAGTAGTACGAGAACGACCACACGAAGTGCTGGGCGGTGAGCGGTTCGCCGTTGGACCACTTGGCGTCCTTCCGCAGATGGAAGGTGTAGGTCAGGCCGTCGTCGGAGGCCTCCCACTCCTCGGCCACCGCCGGGATGTACTTCGAGGCGTCCAACGGGTCGCGGTTGATCAGGCCCTCCCACATCAACGACATCAACCAGGTCGACTGCGGCGAACCGCCACCACCGAAGGCCGGGTTCAGGTGGTTGCAGGGCCGGTTGGCCTGCCGCAAGGTGTCCACGAGCCGACCGCCGCCACCGTCACCTCCGCCGCCGCTTCCCGGATTCTTGCCGCTGAAGCCACACCCGGCGAGCGCCCCCACGGCAGCGGTCGCCAAGGACGCGGTCAGGATCGTCCGGCGCGGTAGCTCGAGCTTGGTCGACATGTCCATCCCTCCCGGGGTGTCCGGCATGTCCGTGCCACCCCAGCGGGCGACCTCCCCGTCGAGGTGCCCACCTCGGCAGCGTACGAAGTGCCGCAATGAGGTGCAAGAGTTGTGATGTGTTCGTCACCAACTGTAGTTGTCCGCAATGTGCCGTAGGCGCCGACGCTCGCTCCGTCAGTCACGTTGAGCGCGCGTGCCGAACGAATTGACCGGTGCTTGATCCTTCGCACGCGACCCATCGGGCGCCACACGGCGACCCGGCACATCGCCGTACGGGCCGAACTTGGAGCTTTCGGGGTCGGATCGGGGTCGTTGCTCGCCGGTTCGGACATCAGCCCTCGGTAGACTGACCGCCATGTCGTTGTTGGACTCGATCTCCTGTCCGGAGGACCTGCGCTCGCTGAGCCAGGCGGAGCTGCAGAGGCTCGCCACCGAGATCCGGGAGTTCCTGATCGACCGCGTCAGTCAGACCGGCGGGCACCTGGGGCCGAATCTTGGCGTTGTCGAACTCACCCTGGCGCTGCATCGGGTGTTCAGTTCGCCGTCGGACCCGATCCTCTTCGACGTCGGCCACCAGGCCTATGTCCACAAGATCCTCACCGGTCGCCAGGACGGTTTCGCGTACCTGCGGCAGGCCGGCGGGCTCTCCGGTTACCCGAGCCGGGCCGAGTCCGAGCACGACTGGGTGGAGAACTCGCACGCCTCGACCGCGCTCTCGTACGCCGAAGGCATGGCGAAGGCCCTCCGACTGACCGCACCCGAGGACACCGAGCGCCGGGTGGTCGCCCTGGTCGGCGACGGCGCTCTCACCGGTGGGATGGCCTGGGAGGCGCTCAACAACATTGCCGCCGACCCGTCGCTGCCGATCGTCGTCGTCGTCAACGACAACGGTCGCTCCTACACCCCGACGGTCGGGGGGCTGGCCAACTACCTGAACGATCTGCGCACCAACCCGCGCTACGAGCCGATCCTCGACCTCGTCCGCCGCAACGTGAGTCGTACGCCGTTGGTCGGCGCGGCCGCCTACGACCTGCTGCACGGCATCAAGATCGGGCTGAAGGACATCCTGGCGCCGCAGGGAATGTTCTCCGACCTGGGCCTGAAGTACATCGGGCCGGTCGACGGTCACGACCTGGGTCAGCTCGAGCGCGTGCTGCAGCAGGCCAAGCAGTACGGCGGTCCGGTGCTGGTGCACTGCATCACCCACAAGGGTCAGGGATTCCAGGCGGCCCTGGACCACGAGGAGGACCAGTTCCATTCGGTCGGCCAGATCGATGCGGTGACCGGCCAGCCGCTGCAGGCATCCCAGGACCGGTCCTGGACGGCTGCCTTCGCCGAGGAGATGGTGCAACTGGGGCGCGAACATCCGTCGGTGGTGGGGGTGACCGCGGCGATGTTGCACCCGACGGGTCTCGGCCCCTTCGCCGAGGAGTTCCCCGATCGCACCTTCGACGTCGGCATCGCCGAGCAGCATGCCGTCACCTCGGCTGCGGGGATGGCGATGGCCGGCCTGCACCCGGTCGTCGCGATCTACTCCACCTTCCTGAACCGCGGCTACGACCAGCTGCTCATGGACGTTGCGCTGCATCGCCTCGGCGTCACCTTCGTGCTGGACCGTGCCGGCATCACCGGCCCGGACGGATCGTCCCACCACGGCATGTGGGACACCTCGTTGTTGCAGACCGTCCCGGGTCTGCACCTGGCGCAGCCCCGGGACGCGGCGCGGCTGGCTGCCGCCCTCGAACAGTCGGTCGATCTGGCCGATGCGCCTTCTGTGGTACGGATCTCGCGCGGCTCGGTCCCGGCGGACATCCCGGCGCTGCGCACCATCGACGGCATCGACGTGGTGGCCGAGGCCGGTGAGAGCCACGTGCTGCTGGTCGCCCACGGCGATCTGGTTGGTACGGCGGTCGCGGCCGCCGAACTCCTCCAGGCACAGGGCATCGGGGTGCGGGTGGTCGACCCGGTGTGGTCCCTGCCGTTCAACTCCGCCCTGCTGGCGCTGGCCGCCGACCACGACCTGGTCATCACGGTTGAGGACAGTGGCGTCGTCGGCGGCTGTGGTGCCCGCCTGGCCCAGGAGATGGCGCAGCACGGTGTCGCCACGCCGATCCGCAACCTCGGCATTCCGCAGCAGTTCCAGCCCCAGGGCAGTCGTTCCGAGGTGCTCGAGCAGTGCGGCCTGACCGCGCGTGACATCGCACGATTCGTCACCGAGCGGGTGGCGGTGGCCCACCCGCAGCCGATCGCCTCCCTGGTGGAGCACTCGTAGCGGCGTGGCCGGGGGTGGAGGCCTGGGTGGGGAAATGTCCGTGCCTGACGGCGGACGTCGCGACAGAATGGCCGAATGGCCGACATCGTCGTTGCTGACCACCTGACCCGTACCTTTCGACGACCTGAACGTACCGGCGGGCTGCGCGGTGCGCTGCGCCACCTGGTGCGGCCGCAGTGGCGCACGGTGACCGCGGTCGAGGACGTGTCGTTCCGCATCGGCGCGGGGGAGTCGGTCGCCTACATCGGGCCGAACGGGGCCGGCAAGTCGACGACGATCAAGTTGCTGACCGGGATCCTGGTCCCGTCCAGCGGCGTGGCACGGGTCTGCGACATCGAGCCGTTCCGTGAGCGCCAGCGCAATGCCCGCAACATCAGTGTCGTGTTCGGGCAGCGAACCCAGCTGTGGTGGGACATCCCGGTCACCGACTCGTTGCGGCTGCTGGGCGACATCTACGCCGTACCCGCCGCGACCTTCCGTGCCACCCTGGACAACCTGGTGGACGTCCTCGACCTCGGGCCGCTGCTGGACACCCCGGCACGGCAGCTGTCGTTGGGACAACGGATGCGTTGTGATCTCGCGGCCGCCCTGGTGCACGAGCCGAGAGTGTTGTTCCTGGACGAACCAACCATCGGGCTCGACGTCTCGGTGAAGGCCCGACTGCGCGAATTCATCGCACTGATGCGGGCCACGCGCGAGCTGACGGTGGTGCTGACGTCGCACGACCTGGGCGACATCGAGGAACTCTGCCCGCGGTTGATCATGATCGACAAGGCACGGTTGGTCTACGACGGTTCGTTCGCGGAGGTGACCGATCGGTTCGGGTGGCGCAAGGCCGTACGGGTGACGGTCGCCGATGACGCGATGGACAGCGTCGCGGTGGCACGGTCGGCGCTCGCGCGGATGGATCCGGAGGTGACCGGCGACGGTCCGGTCGTCGAGGTCTCCTTCGACAGCAGGAGATTCCCACCCGGCGAGGTGATCAAGGAACTCGTCCTGGCCTTGCCGGTGTCGGACCTCGCCCTGGTCGAGACCTCGGCCGAGGAGATCGTCCGTCAGCTGTACGAGGGCACCCTCGCGCTGGCATCGGAGCCGGAGCCGGAGCCCGAGGCGGTGGCCGGTGATGAGCACTGATCTCGTACGGGGATGGGTCGGTCGCACCCGGCCGATCAACAAGTACGTCTCGCTGGCGACGATCTCCTTCCGTCAGGCGATCAACTACCGCGCTGCACTGTTCGTGAACATCTCGCTCACCTTCCTGTGGGTGATCGTGGTGTACCACCTGTGGCGTGCCGCGTACGCCGGCCGGCCGTTGTTCGCCGGTTACACCTGGGAGGACATGCGTACCTACGTCGTACTGGCGTACGGGATCAACGCCCTGGTGGGATGGCGGATCGGGTCGTTGATGATGTCGACGATCCGGACCGGCGAGATCGCGATCGACATGGTCCGGCCGCTCGACTACTGCGGTTCCCAACTTGCCCGATCGGCCGGCTATTCCGTGGTGGAAGGGATGCTCGGGATGGCGCTCACGCTGGTGGTGGGGATTCTGTTCCTCGGGATCCGGCCGCCGCACTCGGCGGGGGAGGCGGCACTGTTCATCCTGTCGCTGCTGTTGGGCTTCCTCATCAAGTCGCTGCTGGTGTTCTGCATCTCGCTGATCATGTTCTGGACCACCAACGGGTTCGGGGTGATGTTGGCCCAGGAGGCCGTGATCCAGGTGCTGTCGGGTGCTCTGGTGCCGATTGCGTTGATGCCGGAGGCGTTGCGGGTGGTGGCGTCGGTGCTGCCGATGCGAGGCATCGTGGCCACGCCGGTGAACATCTACCTCGGCCACAGCAGCGGTACCGATGCCGCACTGCAACTCGGTCTGCAAGCACTGTGGGTCGTGGTCCTGGCCGTCCTCGCCAGTCTTGCCTGGCGCCGAGCCTTCCGACGCGTCGAGATCCAAGGGGGCTGACGTGGGGCATGGACGGGTGCGCCAGGTGCTGCGGACCTACGTACGGATGCAGCTCGCGCAGTTGCAGTCGGGGATGTCGCATCGCGGTGACTTCTGGGTCACCATCGTCGGGGTGATCCTGCAGCAGTCGGTCTCGCTGGTCTTCCTGTGGGTCTTCTTCTCCCAGGTCACCGAGCTGGGCGGCTGGTCGGTGTGGGACATGGCCATCCTGCAGGGGCTGGTGCTGCTGACGATGGCGTTCCCAGACCTGGTGGGTGACGGGAGCTGGCAGCTGCGGTTCGACGTGAACCAGGGCAACTTCGATCGCGTACTGGTCCGGCCAATGCCGCCAGTGATGCAGCAAGCGGCGTCCCGGACAGCGGGAGCCGGGGTCGGCAACCTGTTGCTCGGCACGGTTGCCCTGGGCATCGGGCTCAGCCATGCGGCGGTGGCATGGGCATGGTGGTCGATCCCGCTGATGGTGCTGGCAGTCCTGAGCGGGACGGTCATCCAGCTGTCGATCAACCTGATCACCAACATGGGAGTCTTCTGGGACCCCGGCGCGAACACCGCGATTCCCACACTGGTCTCGCGGATGCGTGAGTTCGCGAAGTTTCCGCTCACCATCTACGACGGAGCGCTACGGATCTTCGTGACGATCCTGCCGCTCTCCTTTTTGGCGTACTTCCCGAGCCTGTTGTTGCTCGATCGTGGGGGCCCGGAACGCTGGCTCGGACTGGCTTCCCCGTTGGTTGCGCTGCTGCTCGCGAGCATCGCTGCGGTGTTGTGGCGGATCGGCGTGAACAAGTACCAGGGTGTTGGTCACTGACTGCCGGTGTTGGGTGGGTCACGCCCCGGCACCTGCCACGGGTTCAGCGCAGCTCTGCCGGTTCCGGGGACAAGCCCTGCTCCGGACCGCCAGTGCTGGGTGCTGGCACCGAACGATCGTTGCGGAACAGGTAGATCCCGACCGTGACGCCGCTGACCGCGGTCTCCTCGCCTCCGACGAAGATCCGGTCGGAGCTGGACTGTCCCGTCATCTTGAACAGGTAGCCGACATGCTCCAGGCGCCAGCCGAGCCGTTCCACCTCAGCGAGCACCTCGGCAGAGCTGGTGGCCTCATCCTTGGTGGCGTCCCTGCTGCCCCAGACCGACTCGCCGTCGAGCACCCCGACGTTGAGCTGGACCTCGAAGAACTCGTGGCCAAGTTCCTTCGCCGTGGTTGCCTGGCCCAGCGGTGAGGCGAGCCACTCGCGACGCGTCCGTTCCTGCTGCGCTGCGGCACGCTCGATGGCGGCGGCCTCTTCCTGCGCCTTGCGCTCGGCGTCCTCCCGGGCCCTTTCTTCCTCACTCCTGAACAACCGCATCCTTGACTCCTCACCGGTGCTGTCCGGCCAACGGTAACGGTGGGGCGGACCGCCCGGTCACCACAGGTTGAGTCGTTCGACGACCTTGGCGCCTCGACCGTCCCAGACGGCGACACTGCAGAAGATGAGGCCTCAAGCGTGCTGGAGCCTCATCTTCCACAGTCTCGGTGACACTCAGCAGGTCAGGGGAGTGAGGCCACTCCCTTGTCGAGGAAGCGTTGCCCGTTGACCTTCTCGGCGACCCCGGTCCGGTCGAGATACGGGGTGATCCCGCCCAGGTGGAACGGCCAGCCGGCACCGAGGATCAGGCACAGGTCGATGTCCTGAGCCGCGGCGACGACACCCTCGGACAGCATCAGACCGATCTCCTCGGCCAGCGCGGCGAGCACCCGCTCGCGGACCTGTTCCTCGGTCGAGGGCTGGTCACCGACGGTGAGCAGGGTCGCAACGTCCTCAGGGACGTACGGCTTGCCCTCGTTGTTGAAGCCGATGAGTCCCGGCTTCTTGGCGGCCACGATCGCCTTCAGGTTCTCCGAGACGGCGAATCGGTCACCGAACGCCTCGTTGAGGGTTTCGTTCACGTGCAGGGCGATGGCCGGCCCGACGAGCTGCAGCAGCACGAAGGGCGACATCGGCAGACCGAGCGGCTTCATGGCCGCATCGGCCACTTCAACAGGGGTGCCCTCGTCGACGGCCTTGGTGATCTCGCTCATCAGGCGGACCAGGATCCGGTTGACCACGAACGCCGGGGCGTCCTTCACCAGTACGGAATTCTTCTTCAGGTTCCTCGACACGGCGAAGGCGGTGGCCACGGTGGCGTCGTCGGTCTGTTCGCCGCGGATGATCTCCAGCAGCGGCAGAACCGCCACCGGGTTGAAGAAGTGGAAGCCGACGACCCGTTCAGGGTGCTCCAGCTTCTCGGCGATCCGAGTGATCGACAGTGACGAAGTGTTCGTGGCCAGCACGCACTCGGGAGAGATGATCTTCTCCAGGGTGCCGAACACCTGCTGCTTGACCTCGAGCTCCTCGAAGACGGCCTCGATGACGAAGTCGCAGTCAGCGAAGGTGGTCTGGTCGGTCGTCCCGGTGACCAGCGCCTTGTACCGGTTGACCTTGTCGGGGTTGAGTCGTCCCTTGCCGTGCAGCTTGTCCAGCTCGGCGTGGACGTAGGCCACACCCTTGTCGGCCCGCTCCTGGTCGAGGTCGCTCATCACGACCGGGACCTCGAGACGTCGGGCGAACAGCAGGGCGAGCTGGCTGGCCATCAGGCCGGCACCGACGATGCCGACCTTGGTGACCGGCCGGGCCAGCGACTTCTCGGGCGCACCCGCCGGACGCTTGGCCCGCTTCTGCACCAGGTCGAAGGCGTAAAGGCTGGAGCGGAGCTCCTCACTCATGATCAGCTCGGTGAGCGCCTCGTCCTCAGCGGCGAAGGCTTCCTCGGCGGTGCGGGTCTTTGCGGCGCGGACCAGCTCCAAGGCCTTGTACGGTGCGGGTGCCGCACCGGAGAGCTTCATGTCGACGAGCATCTTCGCTCCGTCGACGATGGCGTCCCAGCTGTCGCGATCCGGTTCGGGGCGCTCCACGACGATCTCACCGGTGATCACCTTGGCGGCCCAGTCGATGGAGCGTTCGAGGAAGTCGGCCGGCTCGAAGGCGACATCGGCGAGGCCGAGTTCGAAGGCCTGGGTGCCGTTGAGCATCCGGTTCTGGTTGAGCGGGTTCTCGATGATCACCTTGAGGGCGTTGGCCGGTCCGATCAGGTTCGGCAGCAGGTACGCCCCGCCCCAGCCGGGAACGAGGCCGAGGAACGCCTCGGGCAGGGCGATCGCCGGGGCGCCGGTGTTGATCGTGCGGTACTGGCAGTTCAGGTTCACCTCGAGGCCGCCCCCCAGGGCGAGCCCGTTGAGGAAGGCGAAGGTCTTCACCGATGCCGTACGGAGCTTGTTGAAGACGCCGTGACCGATTGCCGCGATCGCCCGGGCGTCGTCAGCACTGGTGATCTTGGCGACCTGGGACAGGTCGGCGCCTGCGGCGAGGATCCACGGCTTGCCGGTGACCGCGATGCCGGCGATGTCGGTCCGCGCCAGCGCGGCGTCGACGGCCTTGTTGAGCTCACCGAGACTGCGCGGACCGAAGGTGTTCGGCCGGGAGTGGTCCAGCCCGTTGTCCAGGGTGATCAGCACCAGGGTGCCGGCCCCGTACGGCAGTGTGATGTCACGGGCGAGCGCCTTGGTGACGACCTCGTCCTCGGTGAGGGCCCCGGCCTTGGCGAGCAGGGCGTCCAGTTCAGCTCCGATGGCGATGCTCACTTCGCACTCTCCTTGCTCGGCTCGGTTGTGCGTTCATGTCGGGGGTTCAAGGGGGCCGTCCCCCTTGCTGGGGCGGCCAGGTTCTCCCAGATCACGGTGCCGCCCATGCCCAGGCCGATGCACATCGTGGTGATGCCGTAACGGATCTGTGGGTTGTCGCGGAAGGTGCGGGCCAGGTGGATCATCAGCCGTACGCCGGAGGAGGCGAGGGGGTGACCGAGGGCAATCGCACCGCCATACGGGTTGACCTTCTCGTCCTCGGCGTCGATGCCGAAGTGGTCGAGGAAGGCGAGCACCTGGACGGCGAACGCCTCGTTGATCTCGAAGGCCCCGATGTCGTCGATCGAGAGACCGGTCTTCGCCAGGGCCTTCTCGGTCGCCGGGACCGGGCCGACGCCCATCACCGAGGGATCCACACCGGCAAAGGCGTAACCGACCATCCGCATCGCGGGGGACAACCCCAGTTCGGCAGCGGTGTCGGCATCGGCGAGCAGACAGGCAGTGGCGCCGTCGTTGAGACCGGCCGAGTTCCCGGCGGTCACCCGGCCGTGCGGCCGGAACGGCGTCTTCAGGCCCGCGAGGGCCTCCATGGTGGTGCCCGGGCGCGGGGGCTCGTCGACGGTGGCCAGGCCCCAGCCCTGCTCCACCGAACGGGCGGCGACCGGAACCAGCGCCTCGGTCAGGATCCCTTGCTGGTAGGCTTTCTGGACCCGCTCCTGGCTGAGGACCGCGAACCGGTCAGCCCGCTCCTTGGTGATCGCGGGGAAGCGGTCGTGCAGGTTCTCCGCGGTCGATCCCATGACCAGCGCAGACGGGTCGACCAGTTTCTCGGCGAGGAACCGCGGGTTCGGGTCGACGCCCGAGCCCATGGGGTGGTGGCCCATGTGCTCGACGCCGCCGGCAATCACCAGGTCGTAGGCGCCGAAGGCGATCCCCGATCCGGTGGTGGTGACCGCCGTCATGGCTCCGGCGCACATCCGGTCGATGGCGAAGCCGGGAACGCTGGAGGGCAGGCCCGACAACAGCGCCGTCGTACGGCCGATGGTCAGGCCCTGGTCGCCGGTCTGGGTGGTGGCCGCGATGGCGACCTCGTCGATGCGCTCCGGTGGCACCTCGGGGTGTCGTCGCAGCAGTTCGCGGATGCAGTTCACGACCAGGTCGTCGGCGCGGGTCTCGGCATAGAGCGAATTCGCCTTGCCGAAGGGGGTGCGCACGCCGTCGACGAAGACCACGTCACGGGAGTCAGCCATGGGCTGAGACTACTCGTGAGTAACAAGCTTGTGCAAGGTGTGCTCCAGTTTCTCCGAGCTTCCCGAAAGTGGCCGCGTGGAACGATTCAATCGGGGAACTGCAGGAACCTCGCGGAGGGGGGAGGTACGGGAAGCTCGCTGGGCGAGCCGGGAATCAGGCGTCGTCGGCGAGCAGCCGGGTGAAGGGTCCGGCGAGCAGATCACGCTGCCACGGTCGGGCGCCGTGGGCGGCGAGGAACTCATCGACGGCGTCCTCACTGAGCGGCTGCGGGGGCTGCCAGGCGAGGCGACGCACCACATCAGGGGTGAGCAGGTTCTCCGCCGGGATGTGCAGGTCTTCCGACAGTTGTGTCACGTGAGCCCTGGCGCGCTCGAGGCGCCCTGCGGCGGCGGGATCGCGGCGTGCCCAGGTGCGGGGCGGCGGAGGGCCGTCCGACGGCAGGTGCAACGGCGGCAAGGCACTCCGGGGAGCCGACAGCGCCTGGTCGACTGCGGCGAGCCAGTTCGACTCGAACCGTTTCGCCTGGCGCCGCTCGAACCCCTCGACCGCCCGCAACTGCTGGCGGGTGGCCGCCGTGACGGTGGTCGCCGCACCGGAGATCGCCCGGTCGGGCAGGATCTTGCCCGGCGCCTTGTCGAGTTCACGGGCAATCGCATCGCGCGCCGTCCAGAGGCACTGGACCAGGAGCGCCTGGCGCGGGGTACGGACGTGATGCATCCCCGAAGTGCGGCGCCACGGATCAACCCGCTCCGGTGCGGGCTGGCCGGCGCCGGCGGCGAGGGCGGCGAACTCCTGTCGAGCCCACTCAGCCTTGCCGGATGCCTCCAACTGCTCGGTCAGGGCTGTGCGAAGGTCGGCCAGGAGTTCGACGTCGAGCGCCGCATAGGCGAGCCAGGCATCGGGGAACGGGCGAGTGGACCAGTCAGCCGCGGAGTGTTCCTTGAGCAGTCGGATCCCCAGGACCTCCTCGACCATGGTGCCGAGGGAGACGCGAGGAAAGCCGAGCAGGCGCCCGGCGAGCTCAGTGTCGAACAGTGTTGGTGGCAGGAGTCCGATCTCCGCCAGGCAGGGTAGGTCCTGGCTGGCTGCATGCAGGATCCACTCCGGTCCCAGCGCCGGGGCCAGTGCGGACAGGTCGGCCTCGGCGTCGCCGTCGCGGAAGGCGATCGGGTCGATGAGAAAGGTCCCGGCCCCCGCTCGTCGCAGCTGGATCAGGTAGGCGCGCGCGGAGTAGCGGAAGCCGTGCGCACGCTCGGCATCAATCCCGGTCGGCCCCGTGCCGGCCGCAAGGCTGGCGATGGCGCGATCCAGGGCTGCTCGATCAGCGACGGGTTCGGGGACTCCATCCGCAGGGACGGTCAGCAGCGGCGGCTCGCTCATCGGCTCCGGCCGCCGGAGCTGCGGCGCGGTGCCATGGGGACGACGCCGGCCGGGAGCGGCGGAAGTCCGGCGACGGTGCAGAGCAGGTCGGCCCAGGCGTCGAGGTGGACTCCGAGCCCGCTGCCGTCCGAGGCGAGGCCGGGCGTCCACGAAGCGCGGATCTCGACCTCGGCGCGCGGCGCCTCGTCGGCCATCTGTCCGAACGACTCGGATGAGACCGAGGTCACCGTGCCGCTGGCGGCGAGGTGCTCAGCCTCGTGATTGGCCAGCGACTCGGTCAGCCACGACCAGCCGACTCGCTGCAGGAAGGGATCGGTCACCATCTCCGGATCCACCTCGGCGCGGGCGAAGGTGACGCAGCGGAACGTGCCTTCCCAGGCGGGGTTGCCCGCCGGGTCGTGCAACAGGATCAGCCGGCCCGTTCCGACCTCGTCACCGGCCACGACGACATCAGCTGTGATCGCCGCCGAGAACGGTGCGATTCGTTGCGGGGCAGGGATCTCCTCGACCTGGAGTTCGGCGCGCCACAGAGCGGCATCGAGGTCGGCGACGGCTCGTTCGAACGGCCGGGGACGGTTGGTCCGAGGCGCAGGAGGTCTGGTGGTGGCACCCACACCCTGACCATAAGTCCGCGACCAGTCGCGGGGCGGAAAGGCGCGCCGTGAGAGGATCACCGGCGATGAGTGCCGTTGAGTTGAAGAGTCCCTTCGTCGCTGCGGCGACCGGGGTGCCGGGTGGGCGTGTCCCCGTCTGGTTCATGCGTCAGGCCGGGCGTTCCCTGCCCGAGTACCACGCCGTGCGGAACGGCCGACCGATGCTGGAGGCGTGCGCCGACCCGGAGCTGGTGACCGAGATCACTCTCCAGCCGGTACGCCGCCACGGCGTCGATGCGGCGGTCCTCTACAGCGACATCGTGGTCCCGCTCAAGGCGATCGGGGTGGATCTCGACATCGTCCCCGGCGTCGGCCCGGTGATCGCAACGCCAATCCGGACCGTGGACGACCTCGCGGCGCTCCGGCCACTGGAGCCGAGCGACGTGCCGTACGTGACCGAGTCCGTACGGAGGCTGGTGGCTGAGCTGGGGGAGACCCCGCTCATCGGGTTCACCGGTGCCCCGTTCACCCTGGCGAGCTATCTGGTGGAAGGCGGGCCCAGCAAGGACCATGCCCGGGCGAAGGCCTTCATGGTCGGTCAACCTGAGGTGTGGCGCGCGCTCTGCGAACGGCTCGCCGTGATCGCCGCAGCCTTCCTGCAGGTGCAGGTGGACGCCGGGGCCGGTGCCGTCCAGTTGTTCGACTCCTGGGCCGGGTCGCTGTCCCGCGCCGACTACGTCAGCTACGTCCTGCCGCACTCCCGCCGGGTGCTCGAATCGATCACCGGCGTACCGCGGATCCACTTCGGGGTCGGGACCGGCGAACTGCTGGCCGACATGGCCTCGATCGCCGACGTGATCGGCGTCGACTGGCGCGTGGACCTGGCCGAGGCCTCCCGCCGCGTCGGTGGTGCCACACCGGTCCAGGGCAACCTGGACCCTGCGCTGTTGAAGGCACCCTGGCCGGTGCTGGCCGATCGGGTGCGTGGGGTGATCCGGGCCGGGGCCGCGGCCCCGGGGCACGTGTTCAACCTGGGTCACGGCGTGCCGCCGGACACTGACCCGACCGTGTTGACGCGCATCGTCGAACTGGTGCATGCCGAGGGCGCAGAGCTGCGTGCCGACGCTGCTGCCGTGGCCTGACCGGGGCGGCATGATGCACGTCTGCATCGTCGGCGGCGGGATCAGCGGCCTCGCCGCGGCGCGACTCCTGGCGGGCGCCGGGCATCGGGTCACGGTGCTGGAACAGGCCGACCGGGTGGGTGGCAAGCTCGCTGCCGGCCGCGTGCCAGACCTCGAGCTCGATCTCGATGTCGGCGCTGAGTCGGCGCTCGCCCGCGTCCCCGAGGGGCAACGGGCGGAGGTGCTGGACCTGCTCGCCGAGCTGGAGTGCGACGTGACGGCTCCCGAGCCGGTGTCGTCCGGCCTGTTCATCGAGGGCACGGTGCGGCCGATCCCACGGTCCATGGTCGGCGTCCCGTTCCGGGGCGAGGACCTGGCCGGCATCCTGACGCCAGTGGGACTTCGGCGCGCCGTCGCCGAACCGACGGTGCCGGCACCGGCGCTGGTCGAGGACGCCGCGATCGGTGACCTGGTCGACCAGCGCTTCGGGGCCGAGGTCACCGACCGGCTGCTGGAGCCGATGCTGGGCGGGGTGTACGCCGGCCACGCCCGGCGACTCTCCGCCGCTGCGGTGGCTCCCGCGCTGTGGGAGCGGGTGCGCCACGGCGGACCCTGGTCGATTCCCGAGGTGGCCCATGGCCCCGGCGCGGCGTCGAACCGGTCCCCCCTGGTGGGCACCCCGGGTGGCATGCACGCCGTCGCCGCCCGGCTCCGGGATCGACTGATCAGCTCCGGGGTCGAGGTGCGAACGGGTGTCACCGTCCGCGCGCTGCATCGGAATGCGCGCGGCTGGGAGCTGACCTGCGGGCCGACCATTGCCGTGCACACGGTGACGGCTGACGCGGTCGTCCTGGCCGTGCCGGCGGCGGCCATCGCCCGGCTGCTGGCCGGCCAGCTGGATGCTGACCTGTGCCGGGAACTGGCCGCGGTGCCGTACGCCTCGGTCGCGGTGTTGTCGGTCCTGGCGAGCGAGCTCGAGATCAGCGGATCCGGGTTGCTGGTGCCGCCCGGTCAGCTGCCGACCATCAAGGCGTTCACCCATTCCAGCCGCAAGTGGGGCTGGGTGCGCGATCGGCTGGATGCGCGTCGCAGTCCGGCGCACGAGATCGTACGGATCAGCATCGGGCGGGCCGGGCAGCCGGCACCGTTGCAGGTGCCTGACACCGAGCTGGCGGCGCGCACCATCGCCGAAGCGCGCGAGCACGCCCCCGGGTGGCAAGGCGCACGAGTGCACGGGTGGTTCCTCCAGCGGTGGGGTGGCGGGCTTCCCCAGTACGAGGTGGGACACCTCGAACGGGTGGCGCGCTGGCGGGCGGCGATGGCGTCGATGCCAGGGCTCGTTGCGTGCGGCGCGCTCTGGGACGGGGTCGGGATCGCCGGGTGTCTGCGCAGTGCCCGGGCCGCTGCCGATGCCATCGGGGGACATTCGTGATCATGGAGAAACTCTGCGACAGCAGGGAACTGGGTGAGGAGCACCGATGAGGGCCAAGGAGATCAACGACACCATCCGCTACACGATGTGGTCGGTGTTCCGTCGCGGAGACCAGGTGCAGGGCAGCGCTGAGAGGGCGCTGGCCGAGGTTGCCGAGGCGACCAAGGACCAGGACCTTGAGATTCGCGGCTGGTACGACGTGGCCGGGCTGCGGGCCGACGCGGACGTGATGGTCTGGTGGCACGCCCCGGCGATCGGCACGGTGCAGGACGCCTACCTTGCCTTCCGCCGCAGCGAGTTGGGTCGGACCCTGACCCCGGTGTGGTCCCAGGTGGCGCTGCATCGTCCGGCTGAGTTCAACAAGGGTCACGTGCCGGCCTTCATGTCGGGCGAGGCGCCCCGCGGCTTCGTCTGTGTGTACCCGTTCGTCCGCTCGTACGAGTGGTACCTGCTTCCCGACGAGGAGCGCCGTCACATGCTCCACGAGCACGGGATGATGGCCCGCACCTTCCCGGATGTCCGCGCCAACACGGTCGCCTCCTTCGCCCTCGGTGACTACGAGTGGATGCTCGCCTTCGAGGCTGACGAACTGCACCGGATCGTCGACCTGATGCGGACCTTGCGCGCTGCCGAGGCGCGCCGGCACACCCGCGAGGAGACGCCGTTCTACACCGGTCGCCGTCGGGAACTGGCCGACATCATCGCCTCCTGGTGAGGGTCTCGACACCGACGACGCAAGCGCCGTCGTACTCGACCGGCGGTCAGCGGTACGCGGTCTCCTGGATGCGGTAGAGCTCGGCGTACTGGCCGTCGCGGGCCATCAGCTCGGCGTGGGAGCCGACCTCGGCGACCCGGTTGCCGTCGAGCACGACGATCAGGTCCGCCATCCGCACCGTCGAGAAGCGGTGTGAGACCAGAAGAGTGATGCCGCCGTTGTCGTTGATCCGCGCGGCGGCGGCATAGCGTTCGAACAGTGCGTGCTCGGTCTCCGCGTCGAGCGCGGCGGTCGGCTCGTCCAGGACCTGCAGCAACGGTGCCGGACGCATGAACCCGCGGGCCAGCGCGAGCTTCTGCCACTGACCGAAGCTCAGGTCGACCCCGTCCGGCCAGTTGGGCCCCAGCTGGGTGTCGAGACCGTGCGGCAGCACCGCGACGACGTCGTCGGCACCGGCCCGAGCGACGGCCGTCTCGATGGCGGGCCGGTCGTCGAGATGGGCGAGATCGCCGATGCCGACGGTACGGTCGGCCGCGAACTCGAAGCGATGGAAGTCCTGGAAGGCCCCGGCCATCCGGGCTCGCCATCCTGCGCCGTCGATGGTGCGGAGATCGACGCCGTCGACGAGCACCTGTCCCGCATCGGGCTGGTAGTACTTGGCCAGCAGCTTGACCAGGGTCGACTTGCCGGCGCCGTTCTCGCCGACGAGTGCGACGACCGAGCCTGCCGGCAGGCGGACGTCGGCATGGGCGATCACCTGCCGGTCGGTGCCAGGGTAGCTGAACGAGACGTCCCGTAGTCGGATGCCGTCCTGGAGCACGTCGGGGGCGGGAGTCGTCTCCGTGGCGGCTTCGCTGGCGGCGTAGTCCTCCAGCCAGGCGAGGCGCCGGGACCCGTCCAACCAGGTGCCGCGGATGAATCCGATCTCGCCGACAGTGGCGGCGATGTAGTCGGACAGACGGGCGCCGATCGCAACCACCATGACGATCTGGCCAGCGGTGGCGCCCAGCACGATGGCGCTGAACCAGACGGCAGCAGCGAATCCGATGCCGAAGACGGCCCAGCCGGCCGCGTTCCACACCGCCGTGCCGTTGCGGGCGCGGGAGACCGGGGCGTACCACCGGTTCCATTCCTGGCGTCGTTCCCGGACGAGGCCGGGACCGATCCCGGTGATGCGCACCTCCTTGGCCGCCGAGGCCGTGGTGGCCGTACGGAACAGGTGCTCGGCGAGTCGTTGATGGACGGCAGCGCCTTCCTCGGCGCGACGCTCGACCAGCGGGCGCCGGCTGGAGCTGGCGACGGTCGGAATGGCACAGAACACCAGGAGCAGCAGCAGCGGATGCACCGAGGACAGCAGCACCAAGGTGACGACCACCCGGATCACCCAGCTCAGTGCCGACAGCATCGACATGTACATGTGGTCCAGCACGAAGGTCTGCTGGCGGAGCACGGCGAGCCGATCCAGGTACTCGGGCCGCTCCTGGTGGGTGATGGTCGAGATTCGCGCCTGCAAGCCGGCGACGTGGGCCTCCAACGCGATCGTGACCTTGTCGCGGAACCGGCGGGTGACGCGCTGGCTCACCGTCGACAACACCCAGGTGAGCACCATCGAGGCGGCCACTCCGACCAGCCCGCCGAGCACCGGGAGTGCCGTGTGGGTGGTCATCCCGTCGGTGATGAGTTTGAGCCACAGGGCCAGCAGTGCGTCGGGGATCGCGGCCACGACGGTCATCACGGCGGCGAAGACGACCAGACCCGGCTCGTGGCGGTAGCCGAGCTTGACCAGTCGCCACATCGCCGGCCGTGCGGCTGGGGTCTCGACCTCGTTCGACAGGCGTCGCGGATCAGGTGAGCGAGTCATAGGTCGCCCCCTCCTCGTCGCTGCTGGCATCGAAACGTCGGGCCTGCAGGTCGAACATCCGCTGGTAGCGACCGCCGGCAGCCATCAACTCGGCATGGGTGCCGAGCTCGGTGACACGGCCGTCGGTGAGGACGGCGATCCGGTCGGCCATCCGTACGGTGGAGAACCGGTGCGAGATCAGCACCACGGTCACTCCGCGGGTCTCCTCGAGCAGCCGGGCGAAGATGGTCGCCTCGCCGCGGACATCGAGATTGGCGGTCGGTTCGTCCAGCAGCACCAGGCCGGCCCCGCGCCGGACGGCGCACAGTGCCCGCGCAAGGGCGATCCGTTGCCACTGTCCACCGGAGAGGTCGACACCGCCGGGATAACCCTTGGCCAACGGGGTGTCGAGTTCGGCCAGTCCGTCAGCGCCGGCGTCGTGCAGGGCCCGGCGCACCTGGTCGTCGGTGGCGAGATGCCCGGGATCGACGTTGTCACGCAGCGACTTCTCCAGACGCAGCAGGTCCTGGAACACGGCGGCCACCCTGGTGCGCCAGGCGTCGACGTCGATCTCGCGGAGGTCGACACCGTCTGCGGTGATGCTCCCGGCGACAGGGTCGTAGAAGCGGCACAGCAACTTCGCGAGCGTGGTCTTGCCGGCGCCGTTGGAGCCCACGATCGCGATCGACTCGCCCGGGGTGATGGTCAGATCGAGGCCGTCGTAGACGTTCCGTCCGGTCCGGGGATAGCCAAAGCGGAGGTCGCTCACCGTGATGCCGATGCCCTGGCCGGAGGGTGGTGCCTGGCTGCCGCGGGGGAGCGCGCCCGCCGGGCCGATACGCGGCTCGAGTCGTTCGACCGCGAGCACGGGACCGGAGGCGTCGTCGAGGGCCCAGCTGAGCCCTCCGAAGGCGACGAACTGGATCGCGATCGCCAGCTGCGCCATGGTGATCAGTTGGCCGACGCCGTACGTCCCGGTGACGGCCAGCCATCCCAGGGCGCCGAGCACGACCAGGTTGGCCGCGAGGACGACCAGCACCGCCAGCGTCATGGACTTCTCGCGCAGCCGGGTCGCCGCGTACTGCAGCTCGAACAACTCCCGTCGTACGGTGGCGAACCGCGCGAGCAGCCAGTCCTGCAGCCCGAACAGGCGCAACTCCTTGGCCGGTTCGGGCTCCACCGCGAGCCGATAGGCGTAGTCGGCCTGCTGCCGGACCCGGTTGACCGCCTCGGTGTTGCGATCCTTCCAGACTCCGCTCTCGCGGAGCAGCCAGTGGGTCGAGGCCCAGGCCACCACCAGCACCAGGGCGGCCCACCAGGCGTACCCGGCGAGCGTCACGGCAGCGACGACGCCGACCGCGAGCTGGGTCAGACTGCCGGCAATGAACTCAATGTTGAGATACATCGGGGGCCCGCTGATGCCACGGTCGAAGTCACGTGCCGTGGTCAGGTCGGCGGCCAGCTCCGGGTCCTCCAGATGCCCGATGCCGACCGGCGCCACACAGGCCGCGGCCAGCCGATCGTTCAGCAGGGCCGACAGCTGGGAGCCAAGATTGGTGCTGACCGCGGTGTGGACCTGGGGGAGCACCTGCAGCAGCACGAAACAGGCCCCAACCACCAACACCGGGGGTACGAGATCGCCGCCCGCCCCGATTGTCGTGGTGAGCCAGCCGAGTGCCACCGCCGCCACCGAGGGCACCAGCCCGCGGCCGACCAGCAGTGCCCACCAGGCGAAGGCCAGCCGTCGGTTCGCCATGGGCAGGATCCGGAACAGCCGGACCGCCCGGCTGGTGCCGACGCGCGCCAACAGCCCGGCTGGCCTGTGGGGTCGCCCGACGCTCTCGGCAGTGGTGTCGGCATTGCTCACCTGATGATCCTCGCACTCGACTCTGACAGATCGAGAAGATCCGGGCGAGGGGACCGCTGGCCAGACCTCGACGTGGTGGCCGTCGGGATCGGTCGTCACGACCGTCTGACCCTGGCGTACGGCATCGAACCCGGCGGTTGGGAGGCCGCCCATGATGTCGGGTGCCGGCCGACATCGTCCCTGGGTTTGTTCGGTCAGTCCTTCGGTTCCAGCACCAGGCTGACCGAGTTGATGCAGTAGCGATCGTCGGTCGGGGTGCGGTATCCCTCGCCGTGGAAGACATGCCCCAGGTGTGAGTCGCAGACGGCACAGCGCACCTCGGTGCGGTCCATCCCGTGGCTCGTGTCGTGCAGCAGGCGGACGTTGTGCGCCTCGGACGGCGCGTAGAACGAGGGCCAGCCACAGTGGGACGAGAACTTCGTGTCGCTGCGGAACAGTTCGGCGCCACATCCCTTGCACCGATACACACCCTCGGTGGTGGTCTCGGTGTACTCGCCGGTGAACGGCCGTTCGGTGCCGCTCTCGCGCAGCACGTGGTACGACATCGGATCGAGGCGTTCCCGCCATTCAGCGTCAGTGCGGGTGATACGTCCTACCTGGTCGGCGGGCGACTGGGTCATGATCAACTCCTGTCTGGCTTCGACAACCTCAACCAACAGTGGTTCTGCGATGTTCCCAGCGTACGCTTCGGGGCATGGCCAAGACCCCTGCCGCCAACGTCGCCGTCGGCGAACGAGAGATTCGTGTCTCCAGCCCCGACCGGGTTGTCTACGAGGCCACCAGCCGCACCTCCGAGGTCACCAAGCTGCAGGTGTGCGAGTACTTTGCCGCGGTGGCCGAGCCCTTCATGCGCGCCAACGGTGGTAGGCCGGTCGCCCTGGAACGCTGGCCGGGTGGGTGGCGCGAAGGGATGACCCTGTCGGTGGGGCCGATGGGGCAGCAGCAGGGGGACGGCTTCTACTCCAAGCGGTTGCCCAAAGGGGCGCCCGAGTGGATCGAGACCTGTCGGGTGACCACCCCGAACGGCCGCCCGATCGACGAGCTCTGTCTCACCGAGCCGGCCGCGGCGGTGTGGGCCGCCCACATGGGGACACTGACCTTCCATCCCTGGGCGGTCCGCGCCGGTGATGTCGAACACCCTGACGAGTTCCGTCTCGACCTGGACCCGCAGGAGGGTGCGACGTTCACCGACGTGCAGCGCGTCGCCGCGGCGACACGCGAACTGCTCGAGGAACTGGGACTGCGTGGCTTCGCCAAGACGAGCGGCAGCCGCGGCATCCACGTCTACGTCCGGATCGCGCCACAGCACAGTTTCGAGGACGTGCGCCATGCGGCCATCGGCTTCGGCCGGGAGCTGGAGCGCCGCAACGTCGGTGCCACCACCCACTGGTGGAAGGAGGAACGGCCGGCCGGTTCGGTCTTCCTGGACTTCAACCAGAACCTGCGGGACCGTACGGTTGCGGGAGCGTGGTCCTTGCGTCCGCGGCCCGGAGCGCCGGTGAGCACGCCGATGTCCTGGACGCAGCTGATGGAGATCGACGATCCGCGGGACTTCAACCTCCACACGATTCCTGACTACCTCGGCGATGGCGACCCGTGGGTCGACATCGATGCCGTCGAGCATTCGCTGGACCCGCTGCTGGCGCTGTGGGACTCCTTGCCGGGTGGTGAACTGAACTTTCCGCCGGATCATCCGAAGATGCCCGGCGAGCCACCGCGCGTGCAGCCCTCGAAGAAGGTCGCCGAGCACTGGGATGCGGACGGCAACCGGATCGAGAAGTAGCGAGCCTTGTTCTTTGAGCCACGTTTCACAGTCCGCGCACGCTCGCGAACTGGGCGCAAAGAACAAGCCTCAGTCAGCCGATCGATCCCAGCACCGACTCGATCGCCATCGTGGTGGGGATCTCGATCTGGTCGTAGGTGCACGAACCCGGATCCCGATCGGGACGCCAGCGCACGAACTGCCCGTTGTGCCGCAGGCGCGTGCCCTCGAAGTAGTCGTAGCTGATCTCCACCACGAGCAACGGCATGATCAGGTTGCCGGGTTGTTCCACCCGGCCCTGTGAGCCGCTCCACCGGCTGATCGCCCCCGGTCGGCGGTCCCATTCGGCCGCGTGCCGGCTCCAGGGATGCTCGTCCCACAACGGATCCCCAGGGTTCACGACCTGCGCGCCCAGTGTGGTGGCGAGTTCGGCGCGGCGGGCGGTCGGGAACGACGAGGCAACGCCGATGAACTGGCACACGCCCGCATCGTCGAACAGTCCCAGCTGGAGCGAACCCAGCAATGGCTTGTCCTCGGTCGAGTTCTTGTGCAGCCGGAATCCCATCACGACCACGTCCGCGGTGCGCTTGTGCTTGATCTTGAACATCGCGCGCTTGTCGGGCAGGTAGGCCACGTCGTGCGGCTTGGCGATGATGCCGTCGAGGCCAGCACCCTCGAAGGCGACGAACCACTGCCGGGCGGTCTCGAGGTCTGTGGTCTGCGGGGTGAGATGAACCCGATCGGTGCCCTCGCCCAGGGCGTCGACCAGGCGGCGACGGCGTTCGGCGGCACCTCGCTCGGTGAGGTCCTCGTCGCCGACGGCGAGCAGGTCGAACGCAATGAAGTCGGCCGGGATCTCCGACGACAGCTTGCGGATCCGTGACTCTGCGGGATGGATCCGCTCCTGCAGCCGTTCGAACTGGAGCCGGCTGTCACCGATGATCACGATCTCTCCGTCGACCACACAGCGCTCCGGGAGGGCCGCCGCCAATGAGGACACCAGCTCCGGGAAGTAGACCGTCAGGTCCTTGGCCCCGCGACTCCACAGCACCATTCGATCGCCGGTTCGCTGCACGATGCACCGGAAGCCGTCCCACTTGGGCTCGTACGCCATTCCCTCGGGGATCTCGGTGACTGCCTTGGCCAACATCGGGGCGATCGGTTCCGGCCCCCACACATCGATCGGTGGCGTGGTCGTCGGCATCGTCGTCCTCCTCAGCTCTGCAGCCTCTCAACGGTGCAGCCCCTCAACGGTGGAGCCATTGTGTCAGTTCATCCCCGAGCGGGGCCGGGTTGGGCGAGTCCAGGCCCTGTTCGGCCAGGAGATCGGCGAGGCGGCACTGCAGCGGATCCTTGTCGATCCGCCAGCGGACGAACCCGGCATTGCTGCGGAACCGCACTCCGGCCGGGTCGGGGTGCAAGGCGTCATAGGTGACCTCGCACACCAACAGCGGATCGATCAGGTGGGCCCGATCAGCAGTCCGGGTCCAGCGCACCACGCCGTCGGGCACGCGGGTCCAACGACCCTGGGACGGGTGCCACGGATGTTGCGCGTGGGCGGGATGGTCGTCGGTGAGCTCCAGGTCGCCGAGCATCTGTCCGAGGGCCACCCGCTGGGCCTGCGGAAATCCCGAACTCACACCGAGCAGGTGCAGGCGGGGGATCTCCCCGTCGGTGAAGGCACCGAGCAACAAGGACCCCAGCGTGGGACGCCCAGGGGTGGCATTGCGGTCCAGGCGGAAGCCGCCAACGACCACGTCGGCGGTGCGGTGGTGCTTGACCTTGACCAGGCTGCGAGCACCCTCGAGATAGGGTTGGCCCGGCGGCTTGGCGACGATGCCGTCGAGGCCGAATCGTTCGAACTGGGCGAACCACTGTTCGGCAGTGGCGAGGTCGTCGGTCGTCGGCGTGAGCAGGAACGGCGGGACGACATCGTCGAGCAGGTCCTCCAGCACCTGACGCCGTACCCGTTGCGGTTCGGTCCGCAGGTCACGATCGCCGACCTCGAGCACATCGAAGAGGACGTAGGTGACCGGCAGCTCCCGCGCCAACTGCGCCGCGCGCGGGCCCGCACCGTGGCGCCGGGCGAGCAGGCTGTACTCCAGCCGGCCGTTGGTGATCATCACGATCTCCCCGTCGACGATGCAGTCGTCGGGCAGCAGCACCTGAGCGGCTGCGACGAGCTCGGGAAAGTCCCCGGTCAGCTCGGTGCCGCGTCGGCTCCACAGACTGACCACGCCGCCGGACACGACGGTGACACACCGCCATCCGTCCCATTTGGGTTCGTACGCCATCCCGGGGGGAATGCGGTCGGCTGCGGTGGCCAGCATCGGCCGGATCAGCCTCATCCGGCTTCCTCGGTCACCGGCGTGACGCGAGCCCACCGCGTCATGATGGTCTGGTCGAGCAGGAGCACGCTGGCGACGGTGAAGTCAGCCGGTGGCCGCAGAGCGGCGCCGGCGACGATGCCGAGTCCGGTGTCGCCGACGACGTGCGGAGCGACGCTGAGACAGATCTCGTCCAGGAATCCGGCCGCGAGCATCTCGCCGTGGAGGTGAGGCCCGCCCTCGACGAGGATCCGGGACCAGCCCTGGCTGCGGCACAGCGCCACGACCGCGGCGGGGGAGACCCGGGGCAGGTCGGTCCGGTGCACAGTGATGCCCCGGTCGCGGAGAGCGTCGACGCTGTGCTGGGAGCAGGCACTGCCGGTGATGACGTGGACCGGGCCCGTCCCCTCGGCCACGTCGGCAGGGAGGTCGAGCGACCCGGACACGATCAACAACGCCGGCACCGCACCGGTGGCAGTGTCGCGGACCTGTTGCTGGGCCGGGGTGAGATCGATCGCCCGGTAGCCCTCACGGCGAACCGTGCCCGCACCGGCAACGACGACGTCGCAGGTCGCCCGGAGCGCGTCGAAGACGATGTGGTCGGCGTCGGTGTTGATGGTGCCGGACCGGCCGTCGGGACCTTGGGCGGCACCGTCGACCGTGGCGACGAAGTTGGAGCGGATCCACCGATGACCGGTCGACGAGTCGTGTTGTCGGTCCGGCCATGGGTAGTGGAGCGCGACCTCGCCCAGCAGCGCCTCGGCGGCGTCAGCGACGAGGCCGAGATCGTGGACACGCGATGACAACGCGGGGCTCACCATGAGGTGATCATCGCAAATCGAATGGTGGATCGGGCACACTTGCCCGATGGCGAAGTCGACGAAGACCGATCAGGTGAAGCTGTCCGAACTGCTCCGGCTGCCCCGAGGCGCCGTCGACTGGGACTCGCTCGACCCGGCGGCGACGCCCGGTTACCCCGGCAAGGGCAAGAAGGATGCGGCCGCGCACACCCAGGCTCTGGCACCTGAACTTGCTGACCTGCAGGAGCGTCTGTATGCAGCGGGCCGCGCTGATCCGGACGGTGCGCCCCGGGTCCTGGTGCTGCTGCAGGGGATGGACACTTCGGGCAAGGGCGGGGTGATCCGGCACGCGATCGGCATGGTCGACCCGCAGGGTGTCGAACTGACCGCGTTCAAGAAGCCCACCGAGGAGGAACTCGCCCACGACTTCCTGTGGCGGATCCGCAAGGCGGTCCCGACGCCGGGGATGATCGGGATCTTCGACCGTTCCCAGTACGAGGACGTGCTGGTGGTCCGGGTGCACGAACTCGTGCCACCGGCCGAGTGGCGGGAGCGCTTCGCCGCCATCAACGCGTTCGAGCGTGAGCTGCAGGAACAGGGGACGGTGCTGGTCAAGTGTTTCCTGAACGTCTCGTACGAGGAGCAGCGGTCCCGGCTCGCCGAGCGCCTCGACAACCCCGAGAAGTACTGGAAGTACAACCCGGGAGACATCGACGAACGATTGCGCTGGGACGACTACCGCACGGCGTACGGCGATGCCCTCCACAAGTGCAACACCGTCGGAGCTCCCTGGTACGTCATCCCTGCCGACCGGAAGTGGTACCGGAACTGGGCGGTCGCACGGTTGCTGCTGGAACACCTGCGTGGCCTCGACCTGGGATGGCCGGCCGCCGAGTTCGACGTGGCCCAGGAGCAGGAACGGCTCGCCCGGACCTGAGCCGGGGCGCGTTTCGGGGGTTCAAGGGGGTCGTCCCCCTTGGTGAACCCGGGTTTGCGGTACGTATCGGGGGTTCAAGGGGGTCGTCCCCCTTGGTGAACCCGGGTTTGCGGTACGTATCGGGGGTTCAAGGGGG